>ENA-OSJC01000586-OSJC01000586.1-marine-metagenome-genome-assembly--contig:-NODE-586-length-34603-cov-6.611394_pt1 | contig 34603 bp, 30 predicted proteins | sample MGYA00237885_ERZ534234 | MGnify/ENA primary metagenome ERZ534234 (study PRJEB26413, sample SAMN06343907) | marine metagenome | isolation source: coastal waters | place: Atlantic Ocean: West Antarctic... | reverse complement strand
TAATACCAAGTAGTTTCTTGATGTGTGTTCTGTAGAGCATAAAAAGCAAAAGTATCAATGTGGGAACTGTAGCCAAGAGGGGCCCGCGCGCATTCTGATTAAACTGCATAAAAAGTAAAAAAACTGCAAAACCCCACAGTAACCCCCTCACTTTTTTATTGCTGCTTGTGGCTGCCAGATAGGATATCAGTATGACGCCAATTCCAAGCATCATTGAAAAATGCAGGTAGGCCATTTTTAGGGGAGGAATACCTTGCTCTCCCAGAAAAAACCGATAGTAGATTCCCATGAGTAGAACCATGGAATATCCAATAACTAGACCACCAATCGCCCAAGATAATCGTTCTTTGTTCAGAAGAGATAAATACGGAATAAATACCGTCAATATCACATACTTATTCCATCTAATACGTCCAGAGTCGGGATAGTCACTCCAGAGAATTCCCAGTAACAATATCCCGCAGAAAAAGAGTATTGCCAAGACCAAAGGCTCTTTAATCATCTGTCTGGCCCTGTGTAGACCACCATCCAGAATCCAAGCCAAAACTAAAAGACCGTAGCCGAAATAAATCGACATCTTGTACCACAAGACAATGCCAAAAAGGAGCAGCGCGAATTTTGCCAGCACATCGCGCCATTTATAAGCGCCTTGCTGCGAAGCGGGTAGACCAGATGATTCTTCGTGCATTTGAGTTGCCCAGAATTTATATTTTTAGTGGTTTTTAGCCTAAATTTTCATAAAAAGATATATTCTGTCGTAAGTTTTTGATATAGAGGTTGTTGAGACAAGAAGCTTGTAAGGCACAAACGGAATGTATCTATGCTCAACTTTACCATAAAATATAAGGTACTGTGCAGGACTACATCCCTTTATCCGTTCAGAAACTGGCAACAGTAGCAATCCGAATATTTAATAATCATACCGCCCTATTCCGGCAGGAATCATGAAGATTAAGTAAGCTCTATAATAGCGTTTAATATGGATAGCGGGCTGTATGCAACCCAATCGGGGTCAGCCATCAAGGGTATGGCTGACCCCGTGACGTTGATATGAACACAAGGGATAAAAATCTAGGTGGGATTTATTGAAAATCCTGGGTGATCGTTACGACAATCGACAGAACAGCATTTCCAGTCAATTGAAAATTGATAATTGGAATAAATCAATCGGTGCCCCCACCTTGGCGGACACCATTTTGGATCGGTTGATAAATAATGATCGCATGCTGAATCTGTCTTGCGATTTGATCAGGATGAGCAAAATAGGTTTGACAAAACCAGAGAATCAGGAGTAAAAATAATCCCCTGCGTCGCTAAGATCCGGCTGTCTAATTTAGCTATTACAGAGTTTCAAGTAGGGGACTATGCGTACTAATAATTTTGATTCAGTTGGGACTGGTCAGTCCAGTTCAGTTCGAGGTAATCCTTCGGATGAGTCGCTGTTCGGTAAATTGAGCGGAAAGAAGGTGTTTATACTGCGCGAATTTTAGGGTGACTGATTAACCCATTTGGTAAAATATCAGGTTGATAGTCGGTTAGGGTAGAAAATTTATATGCTTAAATTTGTGTGGGCTGCGCGATGTTTATAGTGAAATTTCTCGAAAGGGAAATGTTCGATCCGGTTGGTGTGCGGCGAAATGAGAGCGGAAAGATAGATATTTCTCGGAAAGCGATCTGATGGGTTCGAATCTTCGCCCAGCTTTATTTCTGGACAGGGATGGCGTCATCAATGTAGAGAAAAATTATGTTTGTCTGCCTGAAGACTTTGAATTTGTCGAAGGCATTTTCGATCTTTGCAGAAAAGCCAGTGCGGCTGGCATGGCAATTGTGGTGGTGACGAATCAGGCCGGAATTGGCCGCGGTTATTATTCGGAAAGAGAGTTCCATCACTTATCTGACTGGATGTGCGCCCAGTTTTTATCTAACGGGGTGAAGATTGATGCAGTTTATTTTTGCCCATTTCATCCCGAACATGGTGTTGGTCACTATAAGACGGAATCTTTTGACCGCAAACCTAATCCCGGGATGATCCTACGCGCAGAGAAAGATTTGGGATTGGACCTGGCTCGGTCGACATTGGTCGGCGACAGACTTTCAGATATTGCCGCTGCTAAAGTTGCGGGTGTGTGTCATTCTATTTTTCTTTCCAAGACGGCCGAGCCAGTTGAGCCTGCGCCAGATATTCGTCTGTCCTCGTTGCGAGAAATTATTGACTATCTCTTTCCAAACTGAATTGGTATTATTATTTATAAAGGTCAAGTGACGGTTTTAATTCTTTGTAGCATATTTAAGCTAGCGCGGTAGCTACACTGCAAGGACTAATAAGATCAAAAGGGGGGGGCTTTTTGTAGCTTTATTTAAGAGGGACGGAGAGAAATAATAATTTCTAAAACAAAAATATAATCAGAATTATTTAAATAATATTTAGCAGTCTGATATAATTTTATACTTAGATCTATGAAAATACTAATTACCCATTTAAGCGCCCGTAGCTCAGTTGGATAGAGTACTTGGCTACGAACCAAGGGGTCGGGCGTTCGAATCGCTCCGGGCGCACCATAAATTAAAGGAGCCAGCTTAACAGTTAGCTCCTTTTTCTATTAAACTCATCCATCTGTAAAATATATGAGGGCTAGTCTTTCCTAAACTTTGGGTAGTAGTGTTACAATTAATATTCATTATTAATTATTCAGAGCCAATATATAATGGTAGACGACACTTTTCGCATTGATAGTCACAAACTAGTTTTCCACCCTAAGCGCGTATCTCAATATCTTGAGTCAAAAGACGACTGGGAAAAAGCCAAGAGCGTATACCCTATATACATGGAAGTGTCACCGGTTGGAGCATGCAATCATCGTTGCACTTTCTGTGCTGTGGATTACATAGGTTATAAGAGTCAAATGCTAGATGTTGACATGCTTTCAATTAGATTGGCTGAAATGGGTAAGCTTGGAGTAAAGAGCATTATGTATGCTGGCGAGGGTGAGCCACTTCTGCACAAAAAAATAAATGAGATAGTTAAGCTTACAAAAGATGCCGGTATCGACGTGTCATTTACTACAAATGCCACGGTTCTAAATGAAGCGTTTGTTGAGCGATCCTTGCCTTTGACTTCATGGATAAAGGTTTCGCTGAATGCTGGTACAGCAGAGACCCATGCAAAGATACACCAAACTAAGGAAAAGGATTTTCCCAAAGTCATAGAAAATTTGAGGCATGCGGTTGCGTATAAAAAAAAGCATGGGTTGAAATGTGTTATTGGAGTACAAACTCTACTTCTGCCAGAGAATTCTCATGAGATGGAAACTTTGGCCTTGTTGTGTCGTGACATCGGGTTGGATTATCTAGTAATCAAGCCGTATTCTCAGCACAAGTCCAGTGAGACCAAAATTTATGAGAAGATTGATTACAGTGATTATATAGAGATGGCTCCAGCCCTGCGGAAGTTAAACACAGAGACTTTTCAGGTGGTATTTCGAGAAAATACCATGAAGAAACATATAGAAGATGAGAGTCTTCGTTACAAAAAATGTGGTGCGACGCCATTCTTTTGGGCCTATGTCATGGCAGATGGTGCGCTCTATGGATGCAGCGCTTACTTGCTCGACAAGCGTTTCGAGTATGGTAACTTAAATGAGCAATCATTCAAGGATATATGGGAAGGTGAACGACGTAAAACAAACTTTCACTATATCAAAAGCGAATTAGACATCAAAGAATGTCGAAAAAATTGTCGTATGGATGAAGTAAACCGTTATCTTTATCAGATAAGTGAAGATTCGGTTCAGCACGTAAATTTTATTTGAGTGAAGAGTATAAAATATTAATCACTGACGGTGCGGGAAAATTAAAACATTAATCACTGGCGGTGCGGGTTTTATAGGAAGCCATTTAGCCGAATTACTGATTGCAAAAGGTCACGATGTACTTGTCGTCGATACCTTGATATCTGGAAGATTGAAAAATCTTCTATCGATCTCTGAGAATCCAAGGTTCAAATTTGCGCAAGTTGACATCCGAGATGCTGCCTTATTGGAACCTCTATTTGGGGGGATTGATTGGGTTTTTCACTTTGCTGGCTTGGCGGATATAGTTCCTTCCATCGAAATGCCCGCCCAGTATTACAGTACCAATGTTACTGGCACCTTTAATGTACTAGAATGCGCGCGCCGTTGCGGCGCAAAACGAGTTCTCTATGCAGCATCTTCGTCAAGTTATGGGATTCCTGGGGTCTATCCAACTCCGGAGACGACCCCGATTTGTCCGCAGTACCCTTATGCACTGACAAAGTATATGGGCGAAGAGTTACTGCTTCATTGGGCAAATGTTTATAAATTGCCTGCCGTTTCTTTGCGCTTATTTAACGTCTTCGGGACTCGCTCGCGTACAACCGGAACCTATGGTGCGGTTTTCGGGGTGTTTCTGGCACAAAAATTAAAAAATCAACCATTCACTGTGGTTGGAGATGGTACTCAAACACGAGATTTCACCTATGTTGCCGATGTTGCTGAGGCATTTTTGCGAGCGGCTGAATCGAATGTTACGGGTGAGGCTATGAATGTGGGAAGCGGTAATCACTTTAGCGTCAATCGACTAGTTGAGTTGCTAGGTGGGGATATCGAATACATCCCCAAGCGTCCGGGTGAGCCTGACTGTACTTTTGCAGATGTTACTAAAATAGAAAGGCTGCTTGGATGGAAGGCTCAAATTCCATTTTCTGATGGTGTTCGCCGTATGCTTGAGAATATTAATGATTGGAAGGATGCTCCGGTTTGGAATCCGGCTAGCATCAATCAGGCTACCGCAACATGGTTCCAATATTTGGGGGATGAAAAAAATGAAGATGGATAAGGTAGGGGATTTATCGCTGGCGTCCTATACGGATCAATTTCATGCTTTGCTTGCATGCTGTGAAATCACGAAGAAAAATGGCGCTTTATCGGAACGTGAGTCCGGTTTATCTTCTGTTATGAAGGAACTTGTTCATGTGCGTAAAAATCAAGGCAGTGTTTATGTGATAGGTAATGGGGGGAGCGCTGGGGTTGCAAGTCATACAGTTATCGATTTGGTCAATGTGGCTAAATTACGTGCATTTACACTACACGAGCCTTCGGTTTTGACATGCTTGGCAAACGATTATGGTTATGAGCAGATCTTTTCACGATTGCTGTCACAAATGGCCAAGCCAGGGGATGTTCTAATTGCGATTAGTAGTTCTGGGAACTCGAAAAATATATGTAATGCGGCTGAACAGATGACTAGCAGCGGAGGAGTTGTTATCACACTTAGTGGCTTTACTAGTGATAATTCATTGCGTTCTTTAGGTGATATTAATATTTGGCTTGATTCTAAAAATTACGGGCTGGTGGAAATCGGCCATCAATTTATATTACATAATGTGAGTGACAGATTCGGTATGGGGTATGCCGGAATGGAAGCACCGTGACGGCTAAAAAAATAATTTCTATAGAGGAAATTGCCAAGTATTCAAGGCAGTTGCGTAAGGAAGGAAAGCGTATTGTTTTATGCCATGGAGCTTTCGATCTTATGCACTCTGGGCACATTCGCTATCTGCAGCGGGCGAAGCAAGAAGGTGACATTTTGTTGGTAACTGTGACCGCTGACGAATTTGTTAACAAAGGCCCTGGTCGCCCCGTGTTTGGTGAGCAATTGCGTGCCGAGAATATTGCTGCTTTAGCCTGTGTTGACCAGGTAGCGATTAACCATTCAGTGTCTGCTATAGATGCGCTTAATGAAATTCGTCCTAATATTTATGCTAAAGGGGCCGAATACCGCTCACATGGGGACGATGTTACTGGAAATATTGCACGAGAGCAAAACGCAGTTGAGGAGCACGGTGGTCATATTTTTTATACCGATGAAATCACTTTCAGCTCTAGTAGTCTGCTAAATGAATATTTCAACGTATTCCCGCCTGAAACTAAATCATTTCTACAGGACTTTCGAAGTCGATGGACGGATAAGGATATCCACCAACAGCTTGCATCTCTTTCAGATCTGAAGGTGTTGGTGGTTGGTGACGCGATCATAGATCAATATCATTATTCGACTCCGCTTGGACAAACTGGCAAGGGAAATGTATTCGCTGTCCGTTATGATTCAGAGGAGCAGTTTGCAGGTGGTGCTATAGCAGTCGCAAATCATATCGCGGGCTTTGTCCACAGTGTGACCTTAGCAACGGGTCTTGGGCAGTTCGATAGTCATGAACAATTTATTCGTGGCAAGCTTTTGTCAAATGTCTCTCCGCGCTTTTTTTATTTTAAAGATGCTCCGACTGTAACGAAACGAAGATTCGTAGATGCTGACATGTCTAAGCTCTTTGAAATTTATTTCTTTAAAGAGGAAATGACACTATCTGACGAGGAAGAGAATATTTGCCAGTGGCTAGAAGTTAATCTGAGCTTGTATGATGTGGTAGTTGTGCCAGATTTTGGAAATGGATTTATTACGCCTGATATGATTGCCGTATTGGGGGCCAAGGCAAAATATCTTGCGGTTAATACTCAAATCAATAGTGGCAATCGTGGTTACCATGTGATTCATAAATACCCAAGGGCAGATTTCGTTTCTCTCAATGAGCCAGAGTTGCGCATGGCTGCGCATAATCGTAATGATTCACTTGAGATTGTAACCAAAAAAATAAGTGACCGTGTTCAAGTTCAACAAATTGCTACGACACGTGGAACCAAAGGTGTGATGTTGTTTGATAGCGTGAGCAAGGTTTTTTATAAGGTACCGGCACTCTCAACTAGAGTGGTGGATAGAATTGGTGCTGGAGATGCTTTCTTGTCTTTAGCGGGATTGTGTGCGGGGAAAGGATTAGATGCAGAGGTTGCAGCCTTCGTTGGTAGTGTGGCGGCAGCAATGGATGTTCAGATTGTTTGCAATAGAGAACCCATTAATCCGATTGCCCTCAATAAATATGTTTCTACATTGCTAAAATAATAAAGAAAAATGAGCTGATGAAAAATAAAAACCAGCTAGCATTGTTTCGTTCAATGCTACGAATTAGACGCGTTGAAGAGGCGCTAGCTGATCGTTACTCTGAACAGGAAATGCGCTGCCCCATGCATTTGTATATTGGACAAGAGGCAATTGCTGTTGGGGTTTGTGCCGCACTTTCTGAAAATGATGTGATGTTCGGAAACCATCGAGCACATGGTCACTATCTTGCTAAGGGTGGTGATTTAAATGCCATGATCGCGGAATTGTATGGTCGCGCAACTGGATGTTGTGGTGGACGTGGCGGCTCTATGCATCTGATAGATCTGGATGCCGGTTTCTTGGGTGCGACTCCAATTGTTGGGGGGACAGTGCCGCTGGCAGTGGGCGCAGCCTGGGCTGCATCGTTAAAAGATACAAATCAGGTCAGTGTAATTTTTTTTGGGGATGGCTGTTTTGAAGAAGGCGTTGTACACGAATCGCTAAATTTTTCCGCGCTTCATAAACTTCCTGTTATTTTTGTTTGTGAAAACAATGAATTTTCCGTTTACACGCACTTGAGAGAAAGACAGCCCAAGCGCCCGATTTTTCGAATAGCCGAAGCGCATGGATTAACAGCCCATGTGGGTAACGGCAATGATATAGAAGAGGTGTTAACTATTGCCAAGACCGCTGTCGATAATGCGCGACAAGGTAAAGGGCCTCAGTTTATCGAATTAAGCACGCACCGCTGGCGGGAGCATTGCGGCCCAGATTTTGATGATCATCTTGGTTATCGCGCAGCGCAAGAAGTTGAAATGGGTTTGAAAGACTGCCCGATCACTAAATTTTCAACACGTCTTAATCAAAGTAATTCATTGTCTCAATCAGATATTGAACGATTTGAGACGGAGATTCGTAAAGAGATCTCCGATGCCTTCAAGTTTGCGCTATCCAGTGCAAAACCCTCCGATAAAGATGCTGGGGAGAGAATTTATGCCTGATCTGGAGATGAGGGATATCACCTTTTCGGAAGCAATTCGTGAGGGTCTGGAAAATGCGATGGATCTGGATCCGAACGTGATCATTATTGGAGAGGGCGTGCCAGATCCCAAGGCAATTTTTAATACAACTGCTGGGTTGCGCGAGAAATTTGGAGCTCGGCGTGTCTTCGATATGCCGCTTTCTGAAAATGGGTTGACGGGTGTTTGTATTGGAGCCGCACTTTCTGGCGTACGACCAGTTATGATTCATCAGCGTATTGATTTCGCTTTATTGGCTATGGATCAACTGGTTAACAACGCTGCTAAATGGCATTATATGTTTAATGGAAAGGCATCTGTGCCATTAGTCGTGCGTGTAATTGTTGGTCGTGGATGGGGACAAGGGCCACAGCATTCGCAAAGCTTGCAAGCGATGTTCTCGCTAGTTCCTGGCTTAAAGGTCGTTATGCCAACAACCGCATATGACGCGAAGGGTATGCTGATTTCAGCGATTGAGGATAATAATCCAGTTATATTTATTGAGCATCGCTGGCTGCACCAGATCAAAGATAATGTTCCTAAAGAATGCTATCGAGTACCGCTGGGGCAGGCGAAGGTGTTGCATGAAGGTGAGACTGTCACGGTTGCTGCTTTTTCCTACATGGCAGTCGAATCTCTGATTGCAGCCAAGGCGCTGATGTCTAGCATGGGTATTGCTATCGAAGTCTTAAATATGCGCAGTGTGAGTCCACTTGACGTGACGAGTGTTCTAAATTCTGTTCGCAAGACGGGGCGGTTAATTGTAGCAGACACCGCATTTCGTACCGGTAGTATTGCGGGTGAGCTGATCAGCCAAGTTGTTGAGCAAGCTTTTGGCGCCTTAAAAAATCACCCTGTGCGCATTGCATCGCCTGATCATCCGACCCCTACATCACATTTTATGGCAGAACACTATTACCCAGGTCCACAAACGATTGTGGATGCAGTTCTCGATATGCTGGGGATTGACAAAAGTACAGATAAATATTACAAGTTGTGTGCTATGTTAGTACGCGATGGGCCTCACGACACACCAAATCGGGGATTTACCGGCCCCTTCTAATCATTATATTAAATATTAAAATTCATAAATAAAGCAAGGTCAGTCAACTATGAGTAACAATCTTTGTTATGCTAGTATCAAAACACCGACACCGGAGCCGGCTTGGTGTCAATTATCCAATGAGGCTAGGCTCGTTCTCGTCAATAATACTATCTCCACCAACCCTGCATTCCAAAGAAATACTCTGATAGCGGTTGAAGCAAAGCTAGATGGTCAAGTGATCATTAGTTTGGTCGAAGCTGTTTCTGCCGATAAACGTGGTGCCCTGCTTCTTGATCTTGAATCATTCTTAAAGGCATCGATTGATCAGGGGCTAGTCGTTTGGTTGGAACCAGTTGGCGACCGTAACTCGCTAAGAAATCTTCGTGGAATTGAAATTGAGGTGAAATCATGAGTGAAGCAATTCAAACGCAAGAAGGTGCACTGATTCTTGATTCCCATAAACTTTCCTATCACACTGACCGGGTGGATGCTTGGGAAGCCGGTGAACATATAGCACCTGTTAGTGTTGATATGTCGTTGACCCGAGCATGTGGAGCGATGTGTTCATTTTGCTATGCCATGATGCAGGAGTCGCAGTCACGTAGCAGTATCAAAACTGCTTCCGCACTCCACCTCCTCGATGATTTTTCCGCCATTGGCATACGCAGTGTATCTCTAGTTTCAGATGGGGAAAGTACGCTATCAAAAGCCTACGTGCCATTCATCCAGCATGCAGCAGAGCTGGGAATTGACGTTGGCAATGCAACGAACGCATGGGAGTGGGAGCCGGAGAAGATCGAACAGGTTTTGCCACATATGACATGGATACGGTTCACTGTCGCAGCTGGCACCCCCGAAAGCTACGCGAGCATTATGTACAAAGGTCCTGAGCATACCGAAGTTTTTGACCGCGCCATCAAACACATTAAATATGCAGTTGATCTCAAGAAACGGAAAGGTCTATCAGTAACACTCGGCATCCAGATGGTTTTGATGCCACATCTGAAAGACGAGATCATACCATTCGCCCAGCTTGGACTTGATTTGGGTGTTGACTATGCCGTAATCAAGCATTGCTCAGACGATGAACAACATACTCTGGGTATCGATTATAGCCAGTATGAAAGTTTGTATGGCTTACTCACTCAAGCGGAGGGTATGAGTAACGAGCAAACAAAAATAATTGTTAAATGGGACAAGATTAAGGATGGAGACAAACCTTCCTACAGCCGTTTCTATGGTCCCCAGTTTTTGTTACAAATCAGTGGCAGTGGCTTGGTAGCACCTTCAGGCATGTTCTTCAATGCGCGCTACTCTAAACTACATATTGGTAATTTTACTGAAGATCGATTCATCGATCTTTGGAAATCTGAACGTTATTGGAGGGCCATGGATTATCTGAGCTCACCAAGCTTTGATGCGCAGACCATGATGGGAACCTTGCCGATTCAGCACTATGTAAGTGTCGCGCTCGACAATCATGCTAAAAGTGTAGAACGCATACGTCCAGGGATTGGGAAAAAACCATTGCACGTTAATTTCTTGTAGTCTAGGTTTTCAATTATTTTACAACGAGTATTACGCAACAAATGGCAGAGTGGATTTTTCTATTGGAAAGCTAAATGCCTAACCCTATTGTTGTCAAAGCCATAATTTATAATCAAAATAAGTTATTCCTATTGCAACATCGTGACAACGTGGCCGGTATAATTGAGCCTAACTGTTGGAGCTTCTTCGGCGGGGGTGTCGAAGGAGATGAATCATTGACAGGCGCTCTTGAGCGTGAGCTTCAAGAGGAACTTAGCTGTAAAGTAGGTCAGTTGGAAGGTGAACTGTTTCGATGGATTCAACCGTTTAACAATACTCTCCATGTATGTTTCGCAGTTAGATTTATGGCGTCAAACGATGATCTGATATTGACCGAAGGACAGAATTTTGCCTGGTTTTCCTTGAGTGAAATGGAGAATCTTCCTTTGGGACTATTGGTGCGCGCTAATTTCTCCTATCTCACAAACCTATTTACAAGTAAGCATATGTTTGCAGCGATAGGGGCTCAAAATGTTAGGAATATTGATATACCATGAATGGATTTTATTTGACCTTCAAAAAATTCTATAAAGAAGATGCTGTTCAGGCAGGGATGTTTCTAGCGCTGATTCTCTGCTTATGCTTCTTTAGTGTCATCTTTCTTAATAAGACTCTAACATCCCTTCAAGTTCCGGGAGTGCAAGGACACGGTCCTTATGGATATTCGAGTGATTTTACCCATCGCGCCTTGGTTGATCCAGGTGGTTCTACCTGGAGTCCTAGGCCACAAACAGCTCTGATAAGCCAACAGTTAAAAGAAGGAATCTCTCCTCTGTGGAATCCTTATATGGGGATAGGAATGCCTCTAGCTGGGAATATGGATTCCAATGCCTTTAATCCTTTGAGGTCGCTTCTGCATCTGGATCCCTCTCCATACATGTGGGATATTTTTTTACTAACGAGACTTTTGCTAGCGGGAATTTTTGCTTACTTATTTCTGCGCGCCATCAATCTCTCGCATCTGAGTTCGCTCTTTTCCTCTCTTTTGTTTATGTTGAGTGGTTATTTTATAATTTCTATAGATATGCATCATCTAGATGTAGAAATATTTCTTCCTTTTATTTTTCTTTGTTATGAAAAAATAATTCGAAAAGCAAACGTACTTAAGTGGGGTTTACTGTTATCTCTGGGAATCATTTTTTTGCTCACGGGAGGGCAGCCCCAAAGTGTTTTTCTCATTCTTGTTTTTGGCTCAGTATACTATTTTTTTCGTCTTTTCTCATTTCCTGAAAATCGAAAATGGAAGGTTGTAAAGAAGTACATTTCCATTTACATTATTTTTCATCTTCTTGGATTTGCTCTTTCAGCGATATTACTTTTCCCATTTTTTGAATTTTATACCCTGTCCTTTAATAACCATGACGTCACTTCTGGCCGTATATTAGGATTAAGTTACAACCCCTATTTTTCTGATTTTATATCATTCATCACTCCATATTTTTTAGGGCCGATTCATGGGTCGTGGCTGGATAATTACAGCTGGCATATCCTGACTAGGGGATACTTCGGAGTAACTGCAGCGCTCTTTGCCATAGCTGTAGTGTTAACTACGTTAAGAAAAAAATCTACAGGAAATTCACTAATATATTTTTTTGCGCTTGCTTTATTTCTCATGATGGGGAAATTTTATGGCCTTCCTCTTGTAAATTGGGTTGGAGAATTGCCAATTGCTAACATGGTAAATTTTGGAAAATATATGGGCCCCTTGATGGCTTTCTGTGTTGCCGTTCTCGCTGGGATTGGACTGGAAAGGTTTGCTAGACCTGAATCGGAGTCAGCTGAATTAAAAAAGGCAGCTATGGTTTTATTTTTTGTCATTGCTGGCACTCTTTTATATTATCTAGCGTATATTAATGATCTCCCTGGAAATAAAGTTCTCCATACAGTTTTAATTCAGTTGGCAGCAACCTCATCTATTATAGTTTTCATTATTTGGGGAGCAAAATTCATCCAGAGAAAAAAACTCTTGGTGGGGCGTAAATTTCAAATATCAATTATTGTCATTGCTCTTATAGAGCTGTTCATTTACATACCAAACCCTGGTCTTTTTAAAGATAGGAATGATCGCGCAGATATCTTTGAGAAAGCCCCGTATATTGATTATCTTCAGTCTAACCTCGAAGAGTACCGTGTAATTGGAGTAGATGGAATTTTGTATCCTGATTTTGGATCGGCATTTGGAATAGGAGATCTTCGCGTTCTGGATGCACTTCTGCCCAAACGGTATATGGAATACATAGGGGATAATTTTAAATTACCCGCTCCACCAGACCGGTTTACTGGAGACCAAGGTATCGATTTTAGGAACCAAGGAACCCGGAGAGCGCTCAACCTACTTGGAGTCAAATATTTTATCAGTCATACCGAACTTGAAGATAATCATAATATGATTGCAGATATCCTTAAGGATGGAAAGATTGTCTATACTCCAGGTGAGCCGGCTAGTAAGTGGGTTAACTCCTCTTCAGTAGATATAAATGGGATCAATAAAAGAGTACTCTTTTCCCATGCTCCATCCAGTATTGATTACCCCCTACAAATTCCAGAAAAAGCATCTTTGGATTTTAGCATCGGTATGGTACCTGGCTCTTGGGGTCCTGACAAAGGGGATGGCGTACTTTTCGAAATAACAGTGCGTGATGGGAGGGAGGAAGAGAAAATTTTCTCACAATATATTGACCCAAAAAATAATATTCAGGACAGAAAATGGTTTGATTATTCACTCGATATGAGCGGTTATGCTGGACGAGAAATAGTTTTAGTGCTGACAACGTATGCGGGGTTGAATAATGGAAAAGACAATGCATATGATTGGTCCGTTTGGGGAAGAATCTTCCTTAACTCTCCTGACCTTAATTCCTCCGACCACCCAAGTCTTGGAGCAAAGCTGGTATACGAGAGAGGAGGTAAAATCTATGAAAACAAGGAAGTATTCCCTAGAGCCTTTGTTGCCAATGATTATGAGTTGCTGACTAAGAAGGAGGATATTCTCAAAAGGCTTAAGGATTCTAATTTTCCACTGAGAGATAAAATAATCTTGGAAGAAGACTTACCTGAAATGCTGCGATCAACGATAACTAAGCATCAGGTTAGATCGGATGTAAATATCAAGCGATATAGTTCTCAACAGGTAGAAATCCTAGCAGATATGAAGAGTCCTGGATTTTTAGTTTTGAGTGATCTTTACTATCCTGGATGGAATGCCTATGTTGATGAAAAAAAGGTAAAGATTTATCAGACCAATTACATCTTGCGGTCAATATTCTTAGGTGCGGGGGTTCATACCGTAAAATTTGTTTATGAGCCGACTTCTTTTAGAATTGGTTCATGGATCAGTGGGACTGCCGTTCTGTTCTTTGTAATACTAGTGGGGGTATGGTTGCGCCGTGCGCGTAGACCTCTACGCACTGAAGATTTAACTACTCCATCAACGCGGATACTCTGATAATAAAGCTATGTTTCATTCATATGCTTTCAATGTAAACTTGGTGAGATTAAAGGAATGTTTGGGCGAAAATTGGCGCATTGGGTTTCCATAGAGAGACTGGGGGAGAAATTGTTGAATGACAATTTCTAAAACAATTAGGAATTAAGGAATGAAAAATCTTTGGGATAGTGATGTAGCTGCAGCAGCAGCTAATAAGAATGAACTTGAGCTGCGCGTTTACACCTCGCGCTTGCTGGGTAAAGACAAATCATTGGTTCTACACGGTGGCGGTAATACCTCTGTGAAGATCGCTGAAAAAAATTTGTTTGGCGAAGAAGAGCAGATCATCTACGTTAAAGGAAGCGGATGGGATTTGGAAACTATTGCCGCTGCGGGGTTTTCGCCAGTTTGTTTGAACTACTTGAAAAAGCTTGCAAAGCTTCCTGTGTTACCCGATCCGGAAATGGTTAATCAACTGGTAACACACCAGACACAAGCGTCCGCACCAGTTCCTTCTGTAGAAGCTATCCTGCACGCGATTCTGCCTTACCCTTATGTGGACCATACTCATGCTGATGCCATTATCTCCATTACTAACACGGTTGGCAGTGAGAAGCGGATACGCGAGATTTACGGCAATGAAGTAGTAGTAATTCCGTATGTAATGCCGGGTTTCGATCTAGCCAAACTATGTGCAGCGCGCTTCGCAGCCGAAGCTGGAACTAATACTATAGGCATGGTATTGCTAAATCACGGGATCTTTTCATTTGGACAGAATGCTAAGGAGTCCTACGAACGGATGATTTCACTAGTGGGGCGTGCCGAAGATTATCTCAAACGCTATGAGGCTTGGGATTTCGCATTTTCTGCCACATCAGCCAGCCATGAAATTAAACTGGCGCACGAGCAAGCAAAATTACGCGCCGATATTTCTAAAGTTGCAACTTTTCCCGTCGTTGTAGCTCGCTACGCTGATGCAAAAAAAATGTCTTTCGTACGTCGCAGCGACATCACAGTTATTTCCCAGCAAGGTCCGGCTACGCCAGACCATGTGATCCGGACCAAGCGTCTACCCATGTTGGGTCGGGATGTGGCGAGATATTCAGAAGTGTATAGAAAATATTTTGCAACTTACAATCTGCAAGCGAAGGAGAGTAAGACCATGTTGGATCCAGCCCCACGCGTGGTACTGGATGAAGAGTTGGGTTTGTGTGCGATTGGAAAAACTGCGAAGGATTCTGGTATCGTCGCTGATATATATGATCACACCATAGACATTATCTTACGCGCCACAGCTTTGGGTGGTTATGAGGCACTACCCGCGAAAGATATTTTTGATGTCGAGTATTGGGATCTCGAGCAGGCGAAATTGTCTAAGGGTGGGAAGTCTCTGCCTTTCTCTGGCGAAGTGGCCCTAGTTACGGGCGCCGCATCCGGCATAGGCAAAGCTTGTGTCGAATCATTGCTGGCACGTGGTGCTGCCGTAGTGGCGCTCGATCTCGATATATCTGTTACGACCATGAAGAATGGCGCGAGTTTCCTCGGCCTGCAATGTGACCTCACCTCTGAAGAACATTTTATACAGGCACTGGTACAATGCGTGGAGAAATTCGGTGGCCTTGATATGTTAGTGCTGAATGCGGGTATTTTTCCCGGCGGTTGTCGCATAGAGGCGCTCAAATTAGAGGAATGGCAGAAGGTGATGCGCATCAACCTAGATGCCAACCTGATGCTAATGCGAGAATGTCAGCCTTTCCTCAAGCTTGCACCGCGCGGGGGCCGCGTAGTCGTTATAGGCTCAAAAAATGTTCCTGCCCCAGGCCCTGGTGCGGCAGCCTATTCCGCCTCCAAAGCAGCACTCAACCAGTTGGCACGGGTGGCGGCACTGGAGTGGGGTGGCGACAATATCCGTATCAATTCGCTGCATCCAAATGCGGTGTTTGATACAGGTCTTTGGACAGAAGATGTTTTGGTAGCACGAGCGAAACACTACGGCTTGACGGTGGATGAATACAAAAAGAATAATGTGTTGAAAACCGAGGTAACCAGTCGCGACGTGGCAGAACTGGCAGCCGAGCTTTGCGGGTCATTGTTTGCCAAAACGACTGGGGCGCAGATTCCAGTAGACGGTGGTAACGACCGAGTAATTTAGAGCTTGTCTTTCACGTATGTGCGAAAAAACAAGCTAAAATAGCCATATTTAAAGAGAGTAAAATGAGCAAACAGAGTTCCATACTAGGTATCATCGGCGGTAGCGGGGTGTATGACGTAGATGGCTTGGTTAATAAACGCTGGGAGGCAGTATCCTCACCGTTCGGAGCGCCTTCTGATGAACTGCTATTCGGCGAGTTGAACGGACAGCAGTTAGTATTTTTGCCGCGTCACGGGCGTGGGCACAAAATACCACCATCCGAAATAAATTTTCGCGCCAACATAGATGCACTAAAGCGTGTCGGTGTTACTGATGTGATTTCGGTAAGTGCAGTAGGTTCTCTGCGTGAGCACCTAAAACCAGGGATGTTTGTCATTGTGGATCAGTTCATAGATCGAACCTTTGCACGGAACAAATCTTTTTTCAGTAGTGGACTGGTAGCCCACGTTTCCATGGCGCATCCAGTCTGCTCGCGTTTGGGTGACCACCTCGAACTTGCTGCAAAAGATGCCGGAATTGCTATGCTGCGCGGAGGCACTTATCTCGTTATGGAGGGTCCTCAATTTTCAAGCCTGGCAGAATCTGAGCTTTATCGCGGCTGGAAATGTGACGTAATCGGCATGACCAATATGCCCGAAGCTAAACTCGCTCGCGAGGCTGAAATGTGCTACGCAACCGTGGCAATGGTCACCGACTTTGATTGCTGGCATCCCGATCATGACGATGTAACGGTGGATCAGATCATCAAGGTGCTGTTATCGAACGCAGATAAAGCACGCTCTTTGGTAAAACAAGTTGCACCTCAAGCGATCGGTGATACGCACGGCCAAAACTGCTCCTGTCGAACGGCGCTGGAATACGCCATCATCACCGCCCCAGAAGCTCGTGATGCAGCTAAGGTTGAAGAATTGGATGCTGTTGCAGGGCGTGTGCTAAGAAATAAATCAACCATTTGAATTACTCGGCATGATGAAAAACAAGGTGTCCAGTTTCTCGACATTACGGCTTTACTCAAATATTCTGTTGGTCTGCGGGTCATGGTAGACGAACTAGTGCGTTGATATAAAGATGACAAGATTGATAAAATAGAATGTAAACTTATTGATAAGTTGGGTGGAAAGGTTGTGGAGTATTGCCTTGTGATCGATTTTTCTTATCTTGGGAGACGTGCCAGATTAGAGAAGCAGGGCCACAAATTTTTTTGCTGTTTGAGTTTTGGGGCGATCGAAAATGATACAGATATGTGATGGAAAGCAGGTGGTGGAAACACTTAGGTGGCGCGATGGGAATCTCGAGATGATCGACCAACGGGTATTGCCAGCAAGGTTTGAATATATACCGTATCGCTCGGCATCCGAGATGGCCGAAGGTATTCGCTCAATGGTAGTTCGAGGAGCTCCAGCCATCGGTTGTGCTGCGGCCTATGGCGTTGCGCTGGAAGCTATTGTTTTGCGGCAGGCAAGTCGTGAAGCATTTGTTGTGGGTATGGAAAAAGGGTTCGATGTGCTGGCGGCTAGTCGTCCAACAGCTGTGAATCTTTTTTGGGCGCTCAAACGAATGCGCGGGGTGTGGGATGCTATAAAACATCTTCCATCCGATGAGATAGTTGACAGATTACTTGCGGAAGCTCACGAAATATCGGCTGAAGATGTTCGTATCAACCGTGTTATGGGCGCTTATGGCGCCGAATTATTACCGGACGGCGCGTGTGTATTGACACATTGCAATGCAGGGGCGCTTGCGACAGCAGGCTGGGGTACGGCACTCGGCGTTATTCGCTCGGCAGTAGCAGCAGGTAAAAAAATTTCTGTCGTTGCCGATGAGACTCGCCCCTTTTTGCAAGGTGCCCGTCTGACAGCGTGGGAAATGGTACAGGAGAACATCCCCGTAACGCTCATTACAGACAATATGGCGGGCTATATGATGGCTCACGGTGAGGTAGATGCCATAGTGGTAGGAACTGATCGCGTGGCTGCCAACGGTGATGTGGCAAACAAGATCGGTACTTATATGGTGGCGGTACTTGCGCAGCGGCACAACATCCCATTCTATGTCGCATGTCCACTTTCTACCATCGATCTGAGCATCGCCTCGGGTGCGGACATTCCCATTGAAGAGCGCTCTGTCGATGAAGTAAAAGGATTCCGTGATACACATTGGGCAGCAGAAGGCGTAAAGATACGTAATCCTTCTTTTGATGTAACCCCGTCTGACCTTGTTACTGCCCTAATTACTGAGAAAGGTGTAGTGAATCAACCGAACATAGAAAATATTTCCAGCCTATTTCGGCAGGTGGGCTCGTGAATGATCCGCACCAAAACATGTGGCCGAAGGTGACAGTGGTCATAGTCAATTGGAATGGCGAACGTTTCCTTGACCGATGCTTGTCAGCTTTACTGGCGCAGACAATTACTCCGAACGAGATTATCTTATTAGATAACGCGAGTTCTGATGCATCTCTCGACATCGTTCGCCGCTTTCCCTCGGTGCGTTTGCAGGCACAAAATACAAACCTTGGTTTTGCGTGCGGGAACAACTTGGCAATCGCAGCGGCTTCCACTGAATCAAAATGGATTGCGTTGCTTAATCCAGATGCATTCGTGGAGCCTCGTTGGTTAGAGGCGCTGTTGTCGGCAGTTCGTGACAATCCGAGTTTTGATTTTTTTGGTAGCAAACTGGTGACTGCGGCTGATCCTTCTGTATTAGATGGCGCCGGAGATGCTTACCATGTGAGTGGGTTGGTATGGCGTATGGCGCATGGCGCCCCTGTATCATCTGTGTCGGAGCAGGTGCGTGAGGTATTTTCGCCTTGTGCAGCTGCGGCATTGTACCGGCGCAGCGCATTACTTGAGGTGGGCGGTTTTGATGAGGATTATTTTTGCTATTCGGAAGACGTTGACCTTGGATTTCGCTTAAGGTTAGTGGGCTATCGTTGCCTCTATGTACCGTCATCGGTGGCGCATCATGTCGGTTCGGGTACGACAGGTGGGCATCATAGCGATTTTGCTGTGTATCACGGGCATCGCAATCTGGTGTGGTCTTATGTTAAGGATATGCCTGGGGCGTTGTTCTGGGCATTTTTGCCGTTGCACTTGGCGATGAATCTGGTTGCGCTAGTTGCATTCATGTTGCGTGGTCAGGCTGGGGTGATTTGTCGCTCTAAGAGGGACGCTGTGTTGGGTTTGCCTAAAATGTGGGCCAAACGCCGACAAGTTCAAAGTAATCGGGTGGTCTCGTGGCGCGCCGTTCTGCGCGTGTTGGAAAAAGGATTAAGGTAAGCAATGGAACCGACTCTTCAATCTGCTTCAGCCGTCACCGTTAATTACAATTCGGGTGACTTGCGGATTGACAATATCCCCGCAGCCTTGGTGCAGCCACTTTCTAAGAATGGCTACGGGCAATATCTGAAGCGTTTGCTCAAGGAAGAAGTGCGAGGATGAAAGCAACTCGTCTCTTTATTCCCGACGTCATCCTTATAGAACCTAAAGTGTTCGGGGACGACCGTGGATTTTTCTTGGAGAGCTTCAACCAGGTGCAATTTGAAGCTGCCATTGGCAAAAAAGTAAACTTTGTGCAGGATAATCATTCCCGCTCAGCCAAGGGTGTGCTGCGTGGCTTGCATTATCAGATCCAGCAGCCCCAGGGCAAGCTCGTTCGTATTGTAGCTGGCGAGGTGTTTGATGTGGCTGTGGACATCCGGAAAAGCTCACCCACCTTTGGTAAGTGGGTGGGAGAAATTCTCAGTGCAGACAACAAAAAACAAATGTGGGTGCCAGAAGGGTTTGCCCACGGCTTTGTCGTGCTGAGTGAGACGGCTGAGTTTCTCTATAAAACCACTGACTACTACGCCCCCACATTTGAGCGTTGCATCGTCTGGAATGACGTAAGTCTCGCGATTGAATGGCCCATTCAAACCGAGCCTGTACTCTCTGATAAAGATGCGCAAGGTGCTACGCTTAAAACAGCAGAGGTTTTTGCCTGATGCAAAATTTTTCTAGCTCCCCAAAAGAAATGGTTGCTAGCCTGTGGCGCAACCGCGGCTTGATCAAGGCGCTGACACAGCGAGAAGTCGTCAGTCGTTATCGCGGCTCAGTCATGGGTATCCTGTGGTCATTTTTAAATCCAGTGTTAATGTTACTGGTGTTTACCTTTGTTTTTAGCGTTGTATTAAAGGCGCGCTGGGGTAGCGGTAGCGGTAGCGATGCAAGTACAACAGAATTTGCCTTAATACTCTTTGCCGGGTTGATCGTGTTCAATCTGTTTTCAGAATGTATAAATCGGGCGCCGAGCTTGATTCTTGCCAACGTTAGCTACGTCAAAAAAGTCGTTTTTCCTCTGGAGATATTGCCTTGGGTTGCCTTGGGATCAGCCCTGTTCAACGCCTTGATAAGCATTGGTGTATGGCTTATTGCCTACCTCTTCTTTTTCGGCGTGCCTCACATCACCGTATTACTGCTGCCACTGGTCTTTCTACCGTTTCTGCTATTTGTCATAGGGCTGACTTGGATGCTGTCATCGTTGGGCGTTTATCTGCGGGACATCGCACAATTTATCGGGCCTGTCACCACCGCGATGATGTTTCTCTCGCCTATTTTTTACCCTGTCAGCGCGCTGCCAGAAGAATACCGTCCCCTGATGTTATTCAATCCCCTTACCCCCGTAATTGAACAAACGAGAAATATGCTGTTCTGGGGTAAATTGCCTGATATGACAATTCTATTAGTCTATCTGTTGGCGGCTTCATTAGTTGCATGGCTAGGTTTTGCATGGTTCCAGAAGATACGAAAGGGGTTTTCTGATGTCCTCTGAAATCGCCATTAAGGTAAGAAATTTATCCAAGTGCTACCAGATTTATGAACAGCCACATGATCGACTTAAGCAGTCGATTTATCCACGATTGCAGCGAATTTTTGGAAAAAATCCCCAACAGTATTTTCGCGAATTCTGGGCACTCAAAGACATCTCGTTCGAGATCAAAAAGGGTGAAACCATCGGTATTATTGGGCGTAACGGCTCAGGCAAATCTACCTTGTTGCAAATAATCTGCGGCACGCTTAGTCCAACGAATGGCAGCATTCAAACTCAGGGACGCATTGCTGCATTGTTGGAACTTGGTTCTGGTTTTAATCCCGAGTTTACTGGTCGTGAAAACGTATATATGAACGCCGCTATTTTGGGGCTGAGTAAAGAAGAAATTGACGCACGATTTGATGATATTATCTCATTTGCTGATATCGGCGACTTTATTGAACAGCCAGTTAAAATCTACTCTAGCGGTATGGCACTGCGTTTGGCATTTGCCGTTATCGCCCATGTGGATGCGGATATTCTGGTGATTGATGAAGCCTTGGGGGTGGGAGATGCGTTCTTTACACAGAAATGCATGCGTTTTTTACGTACGTTTATGAAGACCGGAACGGTATTGTTTGTAAGTCATGACACTGATTCCGTCAGGGGTTTGTGTGCCGAGGCAATTTGGCTTGAAAAGGGCAATGTACTCCAACAAGGAACGGCAAAGAATATTTGCGAAAATTATCTGGAGGCGTACTTCGAAGCGCAGCAGGGAAAAGGAACGACGACGCGCATGAAAGTAAAAGCAGCCGATAGTTTAGCTGCTAATATCCAGGATCAACGCCAGGAATTTCTGAACAAGAGCAATTTACGCAATGATATTCAGATATTTGATTTCGATCCTGACGCGCCATCCTTTGGGAAAGAGCAGGCACAAATTTCCGCTGTCAGGTTTTTAAATGCAGATGGCAATCCGCTGGCATGGATCGTAGGGGGGGAAGAAGTATTTCTGAAAATCGAGGTTATTTCGCACGCGACGCTTGACTCGCCCATTGTGGGATTCTTCATAAAAGATAAATTAGGCCAATATTTGTTTGGTGACAACACCTGGTTGAGTTACATGGATGCGCCTGTTACTTGTACTGAAGGCAAGTATCTGGTAGCCACTTTTGCATTTCAGATGCCAAGGCTATCTGCAGGTATTTACTCGGTTTCAGCGGCGATTGCGAATGGCACGCAGAGCGACCATATACAACACCATTGGGTACACGATGCCATTAGTTTTAAATCGGCATCAACGAGTGTGGCTGGCGGAATAATCGGCATTCCTATGAAAAATATTAAACTGGAATTTGGCAAAAAATAAATTATGAAAAAGAAATTGTTAGATGCGGCAAGTTTTACACCATTATCTCTTCAGCCCCCAGATAATTGGTGTGGCCACATGCCATTTTCATCGTGGCTCATTCGAAATATTGAACCACAAATATTCGTTGAACTAGGTACTCATTCAGGCAATTCCTATTTTTCATTCTGCCAGTCAGTAACTGAAGAAAACATCGCCACCAAGTGCTATGCAGTTGATACATGGAAGAGCGAAGAGCATACGGGACCATATGGTGAGGAAGTGTTTCATCAAGTTCATTCCCACAACGAAACGCATTATGCAAATTTCTCGCGTTTACTAAGGATGACGTTTGATGATGCCCTAAGCTATTTTTCTGATGGTTCAGTTGAGCTGCTGCATATTGATGGCTTGCATACCTATGAAGCGGTCAAACATGATTTTGAAACATGGTTGCCAAAGTTGGCACCAGGTGCGGTTGTTCTTTTTCATGACACAAATGTGCGTGAGCGCGGGTTTGGCGTTTGGAAGCTATGGGATGAATTAAAAACTCGCTATCCAAATAACTTAGAGTTTCTGCACTCTAATGGGCTCGGGTTTTTGCAGCTTGATGGTGCGACGGACGCTAAGAAATTGGGCTGGCCTGATGCTGGTTCAGATGAGCATCAACAGCTAAAGGTTTATTTTTCTGCGTTGGGGGCGAGACAATCAGAACGCCTTGAGCTTTCTCAGATGAAAATCCATGTCGCCAATCTCATAGCTGATATAGCTAAACGTGATGGTCAGCTTGCTGAGATAGAAATCCATTCTGCCAATCTCATAGCTGATATAGGTCAGCTAGCTAAACTCGATGATCAGCTTGCTGAGATGAAAACCCATGTCGCCAATCTCATAGCTGATATAGCTAAACGTGATGGTCAACTAGCCCAACGCGATGGTCAGCTAGCTGCTATTCTTAATTCCACTTGTTGGTTAATAACGAAACCCTTAAGATTTAGTTCTAATCTCCTATTCGGCAGAAAAGAAATTAAGGAATCAAATGAAGGTGTTGAAGTTATTCTAAATCAAGGGATCAATACTGATCTAGAACATGAGCCTAGTCTTCAAATCGATTTTTGTGCCAGTCAAGGATTCAATACTGACCTAGAGACGATTCTTGTAGTCAGTCACGAAGCGTCAAGAACAGGTGCTCCGGTTCTAAGTCTTAATCTTGTTCAGGGATTCGTTGAGCGCTATAACGTTGTGGTGTTGTTGTTAGGGGAGGGCCCGCTCTCAAGGTCTTTTTTGCTTCCGGGAGTGGCGGTAATGGAATCGCCTGTTATGAGAGACAAGCCTGCTTTGGCTTCGCACTTAATTAACAAACTATGTAAACGTTTTAATTTCAAATTTGCCTTGGTAAACAGTATTGAATCACGTGTTGTATTACCAGCATTGGCGGTAAATTCTGTTGCTGGAATCTGCTTAATTCACGAGTTTGCCTCTGTTTATGCTTGTCCTAAAGATATATTCGAAGAAGTCTTGTCCTGGCCTGGTGAGCTGGTTTTCTCCACTAATCTGGTCTTGGAAAATGCGATCGAAAAATGTCCAGCCTTTGATTATCGGTCTACTCATATTATTCCTCAAGGGCGATGTATTTTGCCTTTGGATGGTCTCACTGAAGATCAACTTCAGTTGGAGAGAGAACGCATACGCCGTTTAGTCCGCCCTAAGGATAGTGCGGACAATTTAGTCGTTGTATTGGGGGTTGGATCGGTGGCCTTGCGCAAAGGTGTTGACCTGTTTATACAATGTGCCGCCCGAGTGGTTCGCTCACCGGGGGGCGAGAAATGTCGCTTCGTTTGGATTGGAAAAGGCTACGACCCAGATAATATCCATAAATATCCTAATGACCATGGGTATTCTATGTGGCTGTCGGACCAGATTATTCGTTCGGGTCTTGAGGAGCATGTATTCTTTGTTGATGAAACTGCTGTCATCGAATCTGGGTATGAAGAGGCGGATTTATTTTTGGTTACGTCACGGCTAGACCCATTACCCAATGTAGCCATTGATTCAATGGCTCATGGGGTGCCAGTGCTCTGCTTCAATAAAGCAACAGGAATCGCCGACTTTCTAATTGATAGTGATCTGGGTAATTATTGTGTTGCGGAATATCTTGATTCAGCTGATATGGCTGATAAGGTTTTGGCTCTTGTGGAATCTAAGGTATTGCGTGAGCAAGTTGGCAATCTATGTCGTGAATCTTCGACTGCATACTTTAATATGGGTAAGTACGTTGCTCGTCTCGAAGCTTTGGCCATAAGTGATTCTGATCGTATCCGGCAAGCCCGGCAGGATAAGCAACAAATTTTGGACTCTGGTTCATTTCGATTAGACTTCTCGCTCCCCCCCCTTCATCAAGTTCAGTCGATAGAAAAGCAGGTGCAAGCTTATGCTCGTGCATGGGCGAGTGGTATTGATCGCCGAAAACCCTTCCCGGGCTTTAACCCAGGTATTTATCAGGAACAGCACGGTCTTGTAACTCAGGGAGCAGATCCACTTGCTGACTACTTGCGAGAGGGGCAGCCTGATGGGCCTTGGAGCTATCCTGTTATTCTTGCTGATGAAACTAATGCAGACACTTTGCCGAGTAATAACTGCATTGCATTACATGTGCATGTTTACTATCCGGAAATGTTACGCGAGATCATTTCCAAGCTTTTGTGTAATCAGATTCGCCCCGATTTGTTTATTAGTGTTGTAAATGAGGAGGCGCGCAAATTGGTTATTAGCGAGCTAAAGAGATACGAAGGTAATATTGTAGATATTCAGATTGTGCCAAATCGTGGTCGGGACATTGGGCCATTACTTACCGCATTTGGGCAGAAAATAGTTGCTAATTATAATTTTGTTGGACACATTCATACAAAGAAGACAGATTGGCATCATGTGGATGGCTTTGGTAGAAGTTGGTATCTATTCTTACTGGAGAATTTGTTAGGTGGTAAATCTGGAGTCATGGCCGATACAATTTTAGCCAGAATGAATGCGGACAGCTCAATTGGAATGGTTTTTCCTGACGATCCCTACATAGTAGGTTGGGGTGGGCCTAACGTAGTAGGACGAACCGCTAACCGAGTCATCGCTGAGTCGTTTCAATCGCAACTAGGGGTGGGGAAGCTTCCTGAACACTTTACTTTTCCAGTTGGAAACATGTTTTGGGCTAGAACTTCTGCATTAGCTCCATTTATTAATTTGGAATTTGATTGGGACGATTACCCTGAAGAGCCAGTGCCGATTGATGGCACACTGTTGCATGCGATTGAGAGAATGCTTCCTTTGAGTCTGGCAGCAAATGATTTGCGCTTTGCTACAACAAATGTGATTGGATTGACGCGATGAAAATAGCTATTTTTGGTGGTGGTGGCTTTGTCGGATCCGCAATAGTTGATCGCTTACTCAAAGATGATCATGAGCTACGCATCTTTGAGCGTCCTCGTGTAGAACCATACCGTCAATTTTTGGGTGATAAAAAGATTGAATGGCTAACTGGTGACATGATGAGCATTCATGATGTGAGCAGGGTAATAGAAGGAGTAGATGTCGTATTGCATCTGGTTTCAACTACCCTGCCCAAGAATTCCAATGATGACCCGGTTTATGACGTACAGAGCAATCTCGTAGCCACGTTGCAGTTGCTTAATGCGATGGTTGCTAATCAAGTCCGTAAGATTGTATTTATTTCATCTGGCGGTACTGTTTATGGCAATCCAACTTATCTTCCAATAGACGAGAATCATCCGACTGAGCCTCGTGTATCGTATGGCATAATTAAGCTGGCGATTGAGAAATATCTGCTGATGTTTCAAGACCTTCATGGGATTAAGGTTAATATTCTCAGGGTCGCGAATCCGTTTGGTGAGCGCCAGCGAGTTGAGACCGCTCAAGGAGCCGTGGGGGTTTTTTTGAGTAAAGCAATCAAAAATCAGCCCCTTGAAGTTTGGGGCGACGGAAGCGTAACAAGAGACTATATTTACATTAGCGATGTTGCCGAGGCATTCGCCCGCGCCATTGAATACAATGGGGAAAAATCGGTCTTTAATATCAGTTCGGGTGTTGGCACCAATCTCAATGAACTGATCGGGATGATTGAGCGTGTTCTTGGTCGCGAGATTGTTTGTCACTACTACCCTGGACGGAATTTTGATGTACCGATAAGCATTTTGGACAATTCTTTGGCACGACAGGAGTTGGGGTGGGAACAAAAAGTGAAGCTTGAAGAAGGAATTGTTAAAACGGCTGACTGGATGCATAGGGTTTTAGATTAATGATCGAAGCGATAAAGAATATTAAGGTGTCGATTGTTATACCAACTAAGAATGCAGGGCCTTTGCTGCGTAATGTGCTGAGCGTGGTAGTAAACCAGAAAACGGCCTGGCCTTTTGAGGTGTTGGTCGTCGATTCTGGTTCGACTGACGACACTATCGATATCGTAAAGTACTATCCTTCAGTAAGATTTATTGAAATCTCGGCGAGTGAGTTTGGACACGGCAAAACACGAAACTTTGCAATTAGCAATACAACAGGAGATTACATTGCGATGCTTACGCAGGATGCTCTTCCTGCGAGTCTACATTGGCTTTCTGAGTTGGTTAATGTTATGGAAACGGATACACGGATAGCGGGTGTCTTTGGCCGCCATGTTGCTTATCCCGATGCCTCACCGTTCACTCGCCATCAACTGGAACAACATTTCCTTCGTTTCTTGTCTGATCCAGTTGTTGAGATAGATGATCGTGTTCGTTACGAGAGGGAAGAAAGATACAGGCAGTTTTTATATTTTTTTTCTGATAATAATGCATTACTGCGGCGCTCTATTTGGCGAGATATCCCTTATCCAGATGTAGATTTTGCAGAAGATCAAGCCTGGGCTCGTCTCATTATTGAGGCAGGTTATCGCAAGGCTTATGCACATAACGCAGTAGTTAGCCACTCTCACAACTATGGATTCATTGAACGACTACAGCGTAGCTTTGATGAAAGTTTTGCATTACATCGATTGTTCAATTATCAACATAGCCGAGGATTGCGTCATGCAGTCTGGAGTTTTTTCGGAAGCACTTTCCGAGATTTCCACTTTGCATTCCAAACGGGGTTACTCACGACTGATTTTCGGCATGTTGCCTCGATGCCATTAGATAATCTTATGCGAGTAGTCGGCCACTTTCTGGGGGCAAATGGAAATAAAGTTCCGGAGTTTGTGCGCTTTCATTTGTCTCGGGACCAGCGTTTAATGATGATTTCAAAGACGAATGCTAGATAGTATCGTCACGATGCATACCGCTGGTACGAGCGGTGGTAATCAGGGTGGAGTCTCACAAAAAGGGGCTCATACCAAGTACATCTGGCGTGGATGCACTTGGTATGACGTTCATATTTGATCCCTTTGTTTTTCCATACGTTATGACAATAACTGAATGAAACGGCCACAATGCTAAATAAATTTAAAAAAGCTTTAATTTATGCGAATCAATATGGCTGGCTAGCATTGCTTAGTTTGATACTGGCGAGTATCCGTAGGGCCCGTCATCCGTTCGCCAAGATCTCTATCACAGATCGTTATGATGAATTAATTGCGCCTCCTTTTGGTAATACCATAGACACTGAACTTGTTTCGCCAATGACCATAAATTGGTTCATTCCACCAGTGGGAAAAGGTTTGGGTGGTCATCTAAATTTGTTCAGGTTTATAAGAAATTTAGAAGATCTTGGTTATGATAATCGAGTAATTATTGTAGGGCATCCGCAACCATTTTCTGCTGCATCGGCGAAAATTGAAATAGAAAAGTGGTTTTCTCCCTTAAGGGCGTCCGTCTATGTTGGAGTCAACGGTGACACACCTTCGGCCTATTTCTCGATGGCTACGTCTTGGCCTACAGCTTACTACGTAAAGCGCTTTCTCAGCTGTGTTGAAAAATGCTACTTTGTTCAGGATTTTGAGCCTTGGTTTTATCCATCCGGAACCGACGCATTGCTTGCCGAAGATACCTACCGTTTTGGGTTTTCTGGATTCACTGCAGGGGGGTGGCTAGCAGAGAAATTGAGCGTTGATTATGGAATGCGCACTTATGCACTTGGTTTTTCGTTCGATAGAGAGATTTACCGGCCTATGCCAGAGATACGGAGGAAGGACGGTTTTCGACGAGTATTTTTTTATGCTCGGCCTTCTACTGCAAGGCGTGCATTTGAGCTTGGGATACTTGTTTTGCGAGAGGTTTGCAAACAACTTCCCGACGTTCGCGTTGTTTTGGCAGGGTGGGACGTAAGAGGCTATGAAATCCCATTTCCATACGAACATGCCGGTCTTGTTGAGGTTGACCACTTGGCGGAATTATATGGCCGGTGCGACGCCGCTTTAGTGCTCTCTTGCACTAACTTATCCTTGTTACCACTTGAATTGATGGCATGTGGGGTGCCCGTTGTCAGCAATCGCGCGCCCTATACGCAGTGGTTGCTTAACGATGAGATCGCGATATTGGCAGAACAAAATGTAGAGGCACTTGCAGAAGCACTGATTCAGGTTCTTAAAACCCCAGATTTGGCAGAAAGAATTAAACAAGAAGGGGTGGACTTTGCCAACCAAACGTCCTGGGAGCAAGAAGCCAAAAACCTCGCAGATCAACTTGCTAAAATGGTTCGCTAAGCATTAACTTGCATTAATGCGATTAGTTTAATTCACTACACTAGATACGAACCTCATGGATATAAAAATGAACTCATATCATTTTCGTGTGGTTATATTCATATGCATACTGCTTTCATTGTTCATTTATGCATATTCACCGGCTTTCTCTCTGCAATTTCGCGCAGAACAATGGGCTATATACGATTACTATTTACAAATTCCTTTTCCATCTAGCATAGAGGAATGGAGGTATTTTATGCTCCTGATGATGTTGTGGTCATGGGTAGTGTAGATGGTCTAAGTTGGTTGTTCCTAGGAAAATTTCATGGATCTCCAGCGATAGATACAAAGTATTCCATAAATTGGGATCCCATTCTTGTTCGCTATATTCAAGTGTCTGCGCCCGCTCGCCTAAACCCAGTTTTTGGAGGTTTCATGTTGCAGATAGCTGAAGTTTTAGTAAAAAGGTAGCGGAATGAAAAATTAAACGAATATGATTGGAAGGGAAGTAGCGTAAGAAGTTTTGTCAGAGGAAAGATTGCACTTAACACTTGTATATATTTTTCCATTTTTATGTAAAATTCAAGCTATACGATTGATAGAATTAAATATTTTTACAGTGCAGGTTACATCTGAATACTATATGATAAGGAGGTTTTGTTCCGTTTGTATTATGGTAACTATAACCTAGCTAGCGATCGTCAATATGGCGCTTGCAGTATTTTTTCCAAATCCAAATCCAAATCCAAATCCAGATGAGAGTGAGACTAAATGAAGCAGACGTTGTCTATCGTAATTCCATGCTTAAATGAAGAAGAAAATATTAAATTAGTTCTTGAGCAGTGTACTTTTCTGCTTGATAAAAATAGTATTATTGGGGAATTGATTGTCATTAACGATGGCAGTACAGACAATACCCCTCATGTTGTATCTGAGCTCATGGCGACGAATAGTAAGATTCGATTAATTAACCATGAGAAGTCCCGTGGCCTCGGCGGTGCTTTTTGGCGTGGGGTTAAAGAAGCTCGATATGATTTTGTAATCATGATGCCAGGTGATAATGAAAATGATTTGGACGAAGCACTTGATGCCATGAGCATGGCAAATCATGTTGATATCATTGTTCCGTTCGTTTGCAACAAGCTTTCTCGTTCTTTCTCTAGGATTTTAATTTCATCGTTCTTTAATAAAATTATCAATTTAACTTTTGGTTTAAGCTTAAATTATACTAATGGGACTGTAATATATAACAGGCGTGTTTTGTTATTAACCGAGCTTGAGTCGAATGGGTTTTTCTATCAGGCTGAGTTATTAGTGAAGTTAATAAAAGCGGGATATTTATTTGCTGAAATCCCGGTTTTTCTATCAAACAGACCATCCGGAGAATCTAAAGCGCTATCACTTCAGTCTTTGTTAACTGTAATAAAGGGATTTTTTCGGCTTGCATGGAGAGTCAATATTGCAAAAAATATCAAAATACCAATTGACACAGAATCTAATACTTTTAAAAGAATGAAGCGATTTAAAGAAAATAGCCCTGTCGCCTTAAAATAAGAGCCATGGCTTGCAAAATGAGAAAAATAGTGAAAGTTGTAAAACAATTTAACATGCACAGAAATTGGATATGGCAGAAGTATTACTGCCCAGAGTAATCATAATGAATGAGCATTACAGACAGATATCTTATTTCGCAATTGTTGGCACGATTAGCGCGGGTATCTATTTTCTAGCCTTGGCAGTTCTGCTTGAGTATTTTTCTTTTGGCAACAGAATTGCTGTTTCATTTGCTTTTATAATTTCTACATGTTTCAATTTTTTCGCCAATCGAAATTTCACATTCAAACAACGACATTCATGTGTAGTTAAGCATACTAAAAAATATTTGATTATGTTGTTAATTAGCTACGCATTCACTATGCTCATAGTAGAACTTGGTGTGTCTGTATTTAATCAATCTGCATATATTAGTTCTGTCGCGGCAATTTTACTGTCTGCCTTTTTAAGGTTCACCCTATCCAAATTATGGGTTTTTTCATAGCATGTTTTGCTTACTAGTTGGATAATGTTCTGATAGGTACCGTATATTGATTCAATATACGGTACCTGAAGCACGCGACCTGTAATACGCAAACTGCTCGATGCAGTGGCCGACAGTTTTCTAGGTCCTCGTTAATTTTGCTGGAGTAATAGATATGTCTATCAAGTCTCGTATTCGTACCATTCGCCATTATCCCAAGCAGGGCATCATGTTTCGGGATATCACAACGTTACTAAAAGATCCCGTCGGCCTTCGCGTAACTATCAATGAACTTGTAAACCGTTACACGGCTGTCAAGATCGACAGAGTCGCCGGTATTGAAGCCCGCGGATTCATTATTGGATCGGCCTTGGCATTCCAGCTAGGTGTGGGTTTTGTGCCGATTCGCAAGAAAGGAAAATTGCCAGCTGAGACCGTTGGCCAAGATTACGAGCTGGAATATGGTACTGATCGAATCGAAATTCATGTAGATGCGGTTGCAGAAGGTGAGCGGATCCTGCTGGTGGATGATTTGATTGCCACGGGTGGCACGGCTGAAGCGGCGTGCACGCTGATCGAAAGCATGGGGGGTAAGATTATTGAATGCTGCTTTGTCATCGACTTGCCTGACCTCGGCGGGTGCAAACGTCTTGAGAAGAATGGTCAAAAGGTATTTTCTCTCTGCGAATTTGAAGGTGACTGACGATGCCGAGAAACAATCAGAGACAAAAGGTAGAAGTTTTGGGCTGGCCGCCGGACGGTAGGTTGGAAATGATTGACCGCGCGTCATTTCAGTGCCTCACCTCATGACGGCACCTTCGTCTTTGCAGGACGAATTACAGGAGGATGACGTTTCTATCGTTGTTGTTAACTACAACGCCGGACACCTACTCGTTCCCTGCATAGATCTTTGCTTGCAACAATCTGGGCAGGTCATCCTCGTTGACAATGCTTCCGTCGACGTGAGTATTGATGAGGTTTCTAGTAGGTTCGGTGCAAACTCAAGGTTACGAATTATTCGGAATGAGGCGAATCTTGGTTTTTCTGTTGCATGCAATATTGGTGCAAAAGAAGCGACGGGGCAGTTTGTATTGTTTCTGAATCCAGATTGTGCCATGGAAGAAGGCGCGGTAGCGAAGCTCAAGTTGGCACTTGAGTCAGATCCAAATGCAGGAATGGCAGGCGCACTGCTTATTGATGAAGATGGAAAAGAACAGGTAGGAGGTCGCAGAGCAGTTCCTACGCCCTGGCGGTCGCTTGTCCGCTCACTTCATCTCTCTCGTTTTGCGGAGCGATATCGCCTATTTACGGACTTCAATCTGCATAAGCAAGAGTTGCCGGATGGTCCTATAGAAGTTGAAGCCATCTCGGGGGCCTGCACGATGGTTAGCCGGAGAGCGATGCGTGATGTCGGACCGTGGGATGAGCGCTATTTCCTACACTGTGAAGATTTCGATTTATGCATGCGCTATCGGCAAAAGGAATGGTCAATCCTGTTTGTTCCGAGCTCTCGAATTGTTCACCATCGTGGCGCTTGTAGCAGATCCAGACCTGTATTTGTCGAATGGCACAAGCACCGGGGGATGTTGCGCTTCTACAAGAAATTCTTTCGGCACGAGTACCCCGGTGCGTTAATGTGGCTTATCACGCTCGGGGTATGGATGCGATTCTGTACCGTTATCGTTTATATTGGATTGAGATTCACAAGAGACAAGTTTGTCGGTAGGCAAGATAGATGAAAAATTGGTGGGCATACTTGGGGCGTGCAGCCATGTTGGAGATTGACTCTTAGATGCCCTCGGGGCGATCGGCTGGAAGGGGGCGTTTCCCTGGCTACCTTGGCGATTAGGTTGTTCTTCCGTCGATTGGTGCTAGTGGCGAGTGAACGATATAGTAGTCAGCGACCAGATCATTCTGGATTTAGCTGCTACCGATTTGGATATTGCTAGCTCTGATCCCTGGCATTCTCTGTTTTTTCTACGTCTAAAGGAACAAGAGGAAGAGCCCTTACAAGGTTGATAATCCCATTTTTGCGGCAGAAGAAGGTATAATCCTATAGCATGATTTCCAGTCTTTCTTTCCCCCTCATCACCGCACCGTTATTAGTATTTATGGTGACACTCAGCCTGATCTGGTGGTTGATCAAGGGAAACACTCTCAAGATACTTGATCATCCTAATTTCCGTTCTCTCCATACTACGCCGGTCACCCGTACCGGCGGACTAGGGATGCTGCCGGGAGTATTGATTTCCTGGGTACTTCTTCCTTCCGCGCTGCCTCTGCCGGTATGGATTGGCATCAGTCTGCTGACAGCGGTATCACTTGCCGACGATGTTTTTACCCTTCCAGCCTGGTGGCGGCTTCTGACGCATAGCGCGGTAGCAGCCTGGTTAGCTGCAGTACTACTGGCCGATGCGCATGGCTGGCTAATTACCGGGGTGGCCACAGTTGCGATCGTCTGGATGATTAATCTGTATAATTTTATGGACGGATCTGATGGGCTGGCGGGGGGTATGACGCTGATCGGATTTGGTTGCTATGGCCTGACTGCATGGCTGGTCGGGAATGAGACCTTCGCCATGCTAAACTTTTGCATTGTTGCCGCTGCTGCTGCTTTTTTATTGTTCAATCTTTATCCGGCGCGAATCTTTATGGGAGATGTAGGCTCGATTTCCTTGGGGTTTCTGGCGGCGGCATTTGGTTTACTAGGCTGGACAAACGGCTTGTGGTCACTGTGGTTTCCGCTGCTGGTATTCTCACCGTTTATCGCTGATGCTTCGGTGACGCTCGCAAAGCGTTGCCTGCGTAAAGAAAAAATATGGCAGGCGCACCGTGAGCATTATTACCAGCGCCTGGTGCAAAGCGGTTTCGGTCATCATAATACGGCTCTGTTCGGCTATGTGTTGATGCTGGCTGCAGGTGCCAGCGCGGTATGGTCAGCATGGCAGAATTCGATCATTCAGTTGGGAGTTGGTGCAGCATGGTGTGGAGTTTATCTGGTCATGATGCTATCTTTTGACCGCCATTGGAGGCGCCACAACATCGGCTGACATGACACTACTAGGCAATTCCAATATACGGCGGATCATCGCGATTGGCCACGACTTCGTCTTAGTGATCGCGGCGTGGTGGTTCGCCTATTTATTCCGTTTCAATTTTGACGTTCCCCTCGATCACATGGCGGTGCTGCAACAAACTCTACCATGGGTGATTCCGATTCAGGTAGGATCATTCTTCGCATTAGGTCTGTATCGTGGGATTTGGCGTTATGCGAGCCTCCCCGATATGAAACGTATTTTGGTTGCGGTGCTGGCGGCGACGGGAGTCGTGGCGCTGATGTGCTACCTGAAAATCCTAGTCGACGTGCCACGCTCAATCCTGCTGCTGGATCCAATTCTGCTGTTGCTCATGATGTGCTGCGGCCGTCTCATTTACCGGACATGGAAAGAAAATCAGTTGTATGGATTGAATAATTCGCAGGGCCTTCCTGTACTTATATTGGGTTCCGGTGATGCCGCTATCAGTCTGGTCAATGATCTTGGTCGTAGCGTGGAATGGCGCGTTGTAGGCCTGCTTGATGACGACCCGAGCAGACGCCGGATGATTCT
>ENA-OSJC01000583-OSJC01000583.1-marine-metagenome-genome-assembly--contig:-NODE-583-length-34684-cov-9.049007_pt1 | contig 34684 bp, 35 predicted proteins | sample MGYA00237885_ERZ534234 | MGnify/ENA primary metagenome ERZ534234 (study PRJEB26413, sample SAMN06343907) | marine metagenome | isolation source: coastal waters | place: Atlantic Ocean: West Antarctic... | reverse complement strand
TTTCTAGAGCTAAAAAAAGTTTAAATATTCATCCTTCTTTCTTGCCTTATGGAAGAGGAAGTGATTCAGTAGTTTGGGCTATTAGATTCTCCCATAAAGCTGGTGTAAGCTTACATCAAATCACTAAAAATCTTGACCAGGGTCAAATCTATTATCAAGAGAAAGTTAGCTATGACTTCCCAATGACTGGGGGTGAGCTTTATAAGGATGTAATTGATACTTGTCTTAAAGTTTTTGATGAAAAATGGCCAATTCTAAGATTAGATAAAAAATTTGATGTAATTCATAATCCTGAAACTCAAACTACTATTTTTAAAAGAAAGGATTTGTTTAAAGATGGAACTATAGTTCTAAATGAAGACAGCGACTCAAAAGAATTGTTATTGAGAATATTGGCACATGATTTTGGTGGTAAATATAGTTTTAAAGTATTAAATGATAATAAACTATATTCATTAAAGCTAGAATTTAGAGAGATTGATCAGGAGGCTAATAATGAATGAAATATATATGGCTGGTCCTTCTGTTACAAATGAAGATATAGAAATTGTCCTCGACTCCCTTAAGACTAGTTGGTATGGCAAAAATATATACCATTATGTAGAAACTTTTGAAAAAGACTTTGCAAAATATCATGATCGAAGTTTTGCGCTCATGACTCCTAATTGCACTACTGCTCTTCACCTGCTTTTAGATGGTCTTGGTATTGGGGTAGGTGATGAAGTTATTGCTCCAGAATGCACTTGGATAGGTTCTGTAGCATGTGTGAAATATCAACGTGCAACTACTATCTTGGCAGACATTGATCCTGTATCCTGGTGCTTGACAGCCGAAAGTATTGAAAAAGTTATCACACCACTCACGAAAGCAGTAATCGTAGTTGACCTTTATGGAAATATGCCAGACTATGAGGCTATAAAAAAAGTTTGTGATAAACATAATATTTATATGATAGAGGATGCTGCTGAGTCCTTAGGGTCAATATATAAAGGGGTTAGGGCAGGTAAGTTTGGAATTGGTTCAACTTTTAGTTTTCATCGTACCAAGACTATAACTACTGGTGAGGGTGGAATGCTATTACTAGATGATGAAGAGCTTTACGAAAGATGTAAGTTTTTAAGAGACCATGGAAGAGTCCCTGGCTCATATTTCAATACAGAAATAACATTTAAATATATGCCGTTTAATATTCAGGCGGCATTAGGTTATGCTCAATTTAAACGAATTGATGAATTAGTAGGAAAAAAGCGATGGATATTAAATGGCTTTAAAGATCGTCTAAAGGACATACCAGATTTGCTTTTAAATCCTGAACCTAATCACGTTACTAATGGAGCTTGGGCACCTGCACTTGTCTTTGGAAAAAGCCATGGAATGACACGTGATTTGGCACTGTTGGAGATACCTAAAATGAAATTACCTGTTCGTCCATTTTTTTACCCATTAAGCTCACTTCCAGCATTTGACCAGGAGGATATGGGCAGAATAAATAATCCAGTGGCATATGATATTTCATCACGAGGGATTAATTTGCCCTGCGCATTAAATCTAACTGAAAATGACTTGGACCGTTATAGCAAGGGTATCCATGATTTATTAGCAGTTCATTGATTATGCAAAATTATAATAAATTGAATACTATTGACTCAATTAAACTGATTGAAGTACCCAATCATATTGATGATCGAGGCAATCTAACAGTTTTACAGGGCGATGGCCTAGTTCCATTCAGTATTTCTAGAGTTTTTACAGTAACAGCTTCGACAAATTCAGTACGTGGTCAGCATGCCCATAAAAGATGCAGTCAGTTTATGGTTTGCCTATCGGGTAGTATCGAGGTTGTTTGTAATGATGGGGTTAAAGAGATTAACTATATTTTGGATAGACCTAATTTAGGTTTGATGATGCCACCAGGTATATGGGCAGAAGAGATATATAAAAAAGACCAAAGCATCTTGATGGTGTTATGCGATTTTCCATATGATGAAGAGGATTATATCTATTCAGTTAGTGAGCTTATTAAATTTAAAGGGAGTGGAGGTTAATGAAAAAAATTAAGATTCAAGGAAAAGAAATCATTTCAAAAGATGAATTTTTAGCTATTAATAAAGATGCTAGTCAAGCTATGAAAAATGATTTACAGCTTAACGAAGATGCAAAAAAAATATTAGCACGTGCAGATAAATATAGGTGGATTCATCAATCTTCTTGGTTAGGTGAGCCATTATTAAATCTTCCACAAGATATGTTTGCAATTCAAGAAATTATTTGGAAAACAAAACCTGATTATATTGTTGAAGTTGGAGTTTGCTGGGGTGGAAGTATCTTATTTGAGGCAATGCTTCTAGATTTTATTGGTGGAAAAAAAATCGTTGGAATAGATATATTTATACCTAAAGATTTAAGAGAAAGATTGAGTTCAAATAAAAAACTTATAGGTAAAATTGAGCTAATTGAAGGAGATAGTACATCAGAATCAACCATACAAAAAGTAAAGTCAATTTTGAATAGTTCAACAAATACACTTGTGATTCTTGATTCACACCATACTCACCAACATGTTTTAAATGAATTAGAAGTATATTCTCCACTTGTTGCTAAAGGTAAATATTTAATTTGTGCTGATACTATTATAGACCATCTTCCGAATCAAGAGCATCGTCAAAGACCTTGGGGTCCTGGTAATAACCCTGGAACTGCTGTTAAAGAGTTTCTAATAAAAAACGAACGATTTTCTGTAGATTCAGATTTAGAGGAAAAATTATTATTTTCCTGCCATCCTGGTGGCTATTTGAGGGCAAATTCATGATGAAAATTTTAGTAACAGGCGCTCTTGGACATATTGGATCGTATTTAATAAGAGATCTTGGTAATCATTTTCCTGGAGCCAGTGTTGTTATGATTGATAATATGATGACTCAGCGCTATTCTTCTTTGTTTGATCTCCCAAAAAATGCAAATTATGAATTTATTGAGGGTAATGTTTCAACCATGGAGTTAAATGAAATTTTCAATCAAACAGATGTGGTCGTTCATTTAGCGGCAATAACTGATGCTGCGGATAGTTTTGATAAAGCAGCTGAAGTTGAAGATAATAATTACATTTCTACTCTTAAAGTTGCAGATGCTTGCTTAGTTACTGGGACAAAGTTAATAACTTTGTCTTCGACCAGTGTTTACGGTACGCAAAATGAAATTGTAGATGAAGATTGCTCAGAAGATGAGCTGCAGCCTCAAAGTCCTTATGCTGAGACTAAACTAAAAGAAGAAGAGTTAATTTCTTCACTTTGCAATAAGAAAGATCTTAAGGCAGTTACTTGTCGATTTGGCACTATTTTTGGTATATCTCCTGGTATGCGATTTCATACTGCTGTAAATAAATTTTGTTGGCAGGCTTCTATGGGTCTGCCAATCTCAGTTTGGACTACTGCTTATGATCAAAAACGGCCTTATTTAGACCTCCAAGATGCCTCAAATGCAATAGCTTTTATTATTAAAAATAATATATTTGATGGTAGAATTTATAATGTTCTCACTACAAATGTAACTGTTCGTCAAGTTGTTGAAACTGTTAGGGAATTCGAGCCGAGCCTTGATGTTGAATTTGTTGATAGTAAAATTATGAATCAATTGTCTTACGAGGTTTCATGTGATAGATTCAAATCACTTGGTTTTGAATTTACTGGAAGCTTAAGACGTGGAATTAGTCAAACTATATCTAAATTAAGATAAAAAGAATGGGAATAGGAATTGAAATTCATAATTTAGCTAAACAGCTTTGGCCAATAAATCGAAGCGTTACAGGCGAAGGTGTTCGAGAAACACTAGGTATCATTGCAAAACACATTCCTGGTCTTAAAATCCATTCAGTTAAAACTGGAACAAAGGTTTTTGATTGGGTGGTTCCAAAAGAGTGGCATGCAAACGAAGCTTATATTGTTACTCCATCTGGTAATCGTATATGTGACTATATGGATAACAATCTTCATCTTGTTGGATATAGCACTCCTTGTAATAAAATTATTCCTTTAAGTGAATTGCAAAAGCACCTTTATTCTCTTCCTGAGCAGCCTGATGCTATTCCTTATATTACCTCATACTATAAGGAGCGCTGGGGATTTTGTATTTCTGATACAGAAAGAAAACAGCTTGAAGATGGCGATTACCAAGTAGTAATTGATAGTAAATTATTTGACGGAGTGCTCAATTATGGTGAATTGCTTATTGAAGGTAAAAGTAAAGATGAGGTCTTTCTGTCTTCTTATGTTTGTCACCCTTCTATGGCAAATAATGAGCTTTCAGGCCCAACAGTACTAACTTTTCTTACTAAATGGCTATCAGATTTAGAAAGTAGAAAATATAGTTATCGGATTGTCCTAATACCTGAAACGATTGGCTCTATAACGTATTTATGTCAACATTATGAAGAAATGAAAAAAAACGTAATAGCTGGATTTAATATTAGTTGCGTTGGAGATGATAGAGCTCACTCATTTTTACCTTCTCGAGCTGGCAATACGATTAGTGACAAGGTTGCTACTCACGTCCTTAAATGGCTAGCGCCAAATTATATTAGCTATAGTTGGGAAGATAGAGGAAGTGATGAAAGACAGTATTGCGCGCCAGGAGTAGATCTGCCCATTGCATCAATTATGAGATCAAAGTTTGGTGAGTATCCTGAGTACCACACATCACTTGATAACTTAATTAACGTTGTAACCCCTAGTGGCTTGGAAGGGGGTTACTTAGCACTTAAATTTGCGCTTGAGTTGATAGAAAAGAATGAAAAACTTAAAGTTACTGTTTTATGCGAGCCACAATTAGGTAAGCGTGGCTTATATCCCACATTATCGACTAAAAAAAGTGGAGATGAGGTTCGTATGATGATGAATTTTATAAGCTACTGTGATGGAAGTAAAACTCTATTAGAGATTGCTGAAATAATTAAAATTCCTGCTTGGGATTTGTATGGGCTAGTTAAAAAATTAAAGAGTCATAATCTAATAGAAAGTGTAAATTAAACATATATTCCTATTCCTCATTAATAGTAGCGGCATATTGAAAAAAATGAATTCAATAAATAACGTTATAATTATAAAAGATGAGTTTAATTTGGTATATGAAAAATCATTAGAAACTTTGTTAAAAATTAACACAAATGTAAAATATGAATTTAAAAAATAGATTAAAAAATATAGTTAAGTATATATTACATCATGTAAATTGGATTAATGCAGACTGGGAAGATAAATCTCTTATTATGCAGGCCAAAATACTAATGGCCTCAGATTACTGGAGAGAGGCTGGGTCAAATCTTCAGTTAAACTCTAAAGAATACAGAGTTTATTCACAATGGGGAGATGATGGAATAATCCAATATTTAGTTCATCAGCTAAATATTGAAAATAAAAAATTTATAGAGTTTGGAGTTGGAAATTATTTTGAAAGTAATACTCATTTTCTTCTAGTTAATAATAATTGGTCTGGATATGTAATTGATGGCTCTCAAAAGTGTATGGATATTGTAAAGAATAGCCAATTTTTTTGGAGATATGATTTAAAGTTAAAGACTGCATTTATTGATAAGGATAATATTAATAATCTTCTCAGTGAGTCAAATTTTTCGAATGTAGGTTTACTTCATATCGATCTTGATGGAAATGATTATTGGATTTTAGATGCTATTGATATTGAAAAATATAATCCAGATATTTTAATATTAGAGTACAACTCTAATTTTGGTGCTGAAAGACAAATAACTATTCCTTATAATCCCTTATTTAATTGTATTGATGAACATCATTCTGGACAGTATTTTGGTGCATCATTGGCTGCATTAAATTCACTTGCATTGGATAAGGGATACTATTTTATTGGATGTAATTTAGCTGGGAATAATGCATATTTTATTAGGGATAAATATCAATCAGTCATTAAGCCTGTTGATGTTAACAAAGGTTTTATTTCTTCTAGAGCAAGAGATGAGCGCGACTCTAAAGGGAATTTACTTTTTTCGTCAAGAGAGAGCTCTATAGAGGCTATTCGAGGTCTTCCTGTATTTAATGTACTTTCAAAACAGATCGAAAAATTTTAAGTTTTTTATAAGCCACTAATTCTAATCATAATTTCGCCTGAACATATGATTATTTGAAGTTATCCTATTTAACAATAATGAAATTTACAATAATTACACCAAATTATAACGGATCTAAATATCTTGAAAAGTGCATTGAGAGTGTGCTTAGTCAAAATGTAGACTTTGAACATATCGTTGTTGATGGAGCGTCTACAGATTCTAGTTTAAAAATTTTGAAAAAATATCCCCATTTAAAGGTTATAAGTGAAAAAGATCTGGGTATGTATGACGCTGTCAATAAAGGAATAAATATGGCTCGAGGTGATATTATTTCTTATATAAACTGTGATGATAGGTATCCAGATGGCTCATTAGTAAAAGTACTAAATGCATTTAGTAAAAATAATAATTTGGACTATGTTTATGGTAATTGTAGACTAATTGATCATTTGGAAAATGAAATATATGTTTATAAGGTTCCACCAACTTTTAATTTCCTTCTTAAGGTAATTACTGTCGTTCCATGGGCCCAACCCTCAATATTTTATAAAAGAAAGGTTTTCGATAAAATTGGCTTTTTTGATATAAAGTATTTATTAGCTGCAGATTACCATTTTATGAAAAGAGTAATATTATTTGGTTTTATTAGCTTGAGAGTTAATACAGTATTGTCTAATTTCATGATAAGAGATGATTCTTTAGGTTCTAAGTATTCTAAAGACATGAAATCTGAAGGAGTGCAAATAAAGAAAGTACTGGGCATTAAAGATAAAATTTTATTTGATTTTTTGTATAACATTTATAGAAAATTTTATAATTTTCACATTTTTTTCCATAAAAAATTAAATAGTTTATGATGTATAACAATAAATTTTTCGGATGTGTTTTCTTTATTTTTGCATTATTCCCTTATGTCTCCTTTGGGATAAATACTTGGGATACGCAGCCATTTTTTATAATTTTTGGAATTATTGCGGGTTTAATATTCATTTCAACAGGACCTGTTTTTTATAAATCAGCCTACCTAATGATAATTACAATGCTTATTCTATTAACTTTGGCTTTTAAGGCTAACAGTTTCGATTTTATTTTTTTTAGAGGCGTGTCTTCATACCTAGCTTTTTTTGCAACGTTGATAGTTTCAATTATATTTTTTCAGAGAAATGGAGTCCCAATAAAATTAATTGTATATTCAAATATAATTTATATTCTTGTAGCTATAACCCAGGCACTATCTGGAGATTTTAAAAATGACATTTTTAGTTTTCTTGTTTTATCAAACAGTTTTGCAGACGGCTCTAGGGGTGTAATTGGGCTAACTCCAGAGCCTACTATTTTTGCGATTCTTATGTTTTTCATGACTTGGATTTATTTAATAATTTATGATTACAAGCCTCCTAGTAAAATCAAAATATTAATCGCATTAAATTTAATGACTATTTTATTTTTAGCAAAATCATCAATGGTCTATGTTTATTTTATAACCACTGCTTTTTTCTACCTTGCAGCAAATCTTCAAAACAAGAAAGTTATTTTGATTATTTTTGGGATATTTGTTTTCTTTATTGCTTCTTTTAATTTTATGATGATTATATTCCCAGAAAGTAGATTTGTTCATTTATCAACTATTGCTGGTGGCCTAGATGGAAATATAATTGAACGTATTATTGTGATGATTAATTTTGATGCAAGTATAAATGATCGTGTATTGAATGTTGTTTTTCCGTATCTTGGATTTTTATACAATTATGGCTTACCTGGTGGCCTTCATAATTTTTTTAATGTGTCAAAAGATTTAGTTGAATTGACAGATGGTTATTTTTGGGCTGGACTTGGTAGTAATAAAATTCTATCATTTGTAGGAGCTTTTATATTTGAATTAGGGGTGTTAGGTGTTTATTGCTTTTATTATCTTTATAATTTATTAAAAGACAAAAACTCTCACATTAGATTTTTCGAGCTTTCATTACTATTTGTTATCCTAAATTCGTCAATTCCAGTTGCATTTCCATATGTTGCTATTCTTATGGCTTTACTTTACTTCAAGAAAACTAATTATTAATGCTAAACTTGTTTTATGGTGATTTTTACAAATCATATATTGAATTAACTACTATTTATTTAAATGAAGCTTGATAAAAAAAATAATATTTTTGATGCTACTAATTCTGATAATGGAGAAATGTATTTTGATGGATCATACTTATTAAATAATAAAACTTGGCACCTTGAGGATTCACAGTGGAAATGTGAGCAAATAACAAAACTACTCTCTACAAACTCTATCAATCCAAAAACAGTTTGTGAAGTTGGTTGTGGTGCTGGTGAAATATTGTGCCAACTATCTATAACTTTGAAAGATGCGGAATTTTTTGGTTATGAGATTAGCCCACAGGCATTCGAATTATGTAAGTCAAAGGAGTCTAAAAAAATTCACTTTGAATTTGGAAGTATTTTGGAGAAAAATGTTAACTGTGATCTTCTTCTTTGTATGGATGTTTTTGAGCATGTCCAAGATTATATGGGATTTATTTCAGATATTAAATCTACAGCAAAATACAAAGTATTTCATATTCCACTTGATGTTTCTGCCTTATCTGTAATATCTAAAAGAATGATTAACGCGAGAAAAAGTATGGGTCATTTACATTACTTTACTGCTGAGTCAGCAATAGCTACGTTAGAGGACTGTGGGTATTCTATTATTGACAGTTTTTATACAGCAGGATTTTTAAGGCCACATAGATCTCAAACACTTAGAAGTAAAATTGCAAGATTTCCACGTAGATTGTTATATTTGATTTCACCTGGCCTCATGGCGAAAACTTTGGGTGGTTGCTCCCTAATCGTTCTTGCTAAGTAAATTACCTCAGCTAATACTTTTCCATATTATCAAAATTACTTAATATGAAATTATTACAAATAAATACTACATTAATTTCAAGTGCAACTGGGAATATAGCTTATCAAATTGGCCAATTGTCTGTTGCTAACGGAGATGAGAGCTATATAGCATTTAGTGGAAGATACCCTAAAAATAAGAAAATTATTAACTCTATTAGGGTGGGCTCTATACTTGACTTTTATTGGCATGCCCTTATTACCAGGGTATTTGATAGACATGGATTTGGATCTATTAGGGCAACAAAAAAATTAATAAAAAAAATAGATGTTATAAAGCCAGATATCGTTCATATTCATAATATACATGGCTATTATTTAAATATAGAAGTCTTATTTAGTTACTTAGCAGCTTCTCAAATACCAGTTGTTTGGACATTGCATGATTGCTGGTCGCTGACAGGACACTGCGACCATTTTGAATATGTTGGTTGCAATAAGTGGCAAACAGCATGCCATACATGCCCTCAAAAGACTTTGTATCCAGCAAGCTTAATGGTTGATAATTCACAAGCAAACTATGTTAATAAAAACCGCTTATTTAATTCTATTGATAATCTAACACTTGTTCCTGTATCAAATTGGCTTAACTCTAACTTAAAGAAGTCTTTCCTTAAAAAGCACCCATCAAAAGTAATTCACAATGGAGTTGATCTTGAGGTTTTTAAGCCAAGTTCTAAAAATGTTTTGGTAAAAAACTTTAGTTTAAATAAAAAATTTATTTTATTAGGAGTTGCCTCGATTTGGACAGAAAAAAAAGGCTTTAATGACTTTATTAAACTGAGTAAAGGTCTTGATGATAATTTTGTTATATTTTTAGTTGGCGTAAGTCAAAAAATGAAAAAGAAACTCCCAAAAAATATTATCTCCATTAATAGAACATCAAATAAACGGGAGTTAGCAAATATATACTCTAGTGCAGATTTATATTTAAATCTTACTTTTGAAGATAGTTATCCTACTACTAATCTAGAGTCAATAGCCTGCGGCACTCCAGTTATAACCTATAAAACTGGTGGAAGTATTGAATCAGTAGGGCAGGATGCAGGTTTTATTGTAAATCAGGGCGACATTGACTCTTTAGTAGAAATAATTCAAGCAGTAAGATCTGGAATTCTTCCTATGATCTCATCAGACGACCTTCGGTCGATTGCTATTAAGAAGTTTGATAAAAATATTAATTTTGAAAAATATATATATTTGTATAGAGATATATTAGAGGTTTTGTGATGAAAATTTCAATAATTACTATTTGTTTTAACAACCAAAAAGAAGTTCAAGAGACTATTGATTCTGTTTTGACACAAAGTTTCAAGAATATTGAATATATATTAGTTGACGGTGGCTCAACTGATGGCTCATTAAAAATTATTCATGCTTATTCTGATAAAATTGATTTTATTATTTCTGAGCCTGATAAGGGCGTCTATAGCGCTATAAATAAGGGATTAAAAATAGCAACTGGTGACGTTATTGGACTTCTACATGCTGGCGATTTATTTTATGACAATAATGTTCTATCTTTGATTGAAAAGACTTTTAGAGATAGTGAGTCTGATCTAGTTTATGGCCATTCAATGGTTTTAAGTGAAAATAGAGATAAGTTGATTAGAAAAAATATTAGTCCTACATATAATGATAATCTTATGAGACGTGGATGGTTCCCTTCTCATCAAAGTGTGTATTTTAAAACAAGTGTTTTTACACAATGTGGCTACTATAATGAAGATTATAAGATAGCGGGTGATTATGAATTTTTATTGAGGGTCCTCTGTGTTTTTGATCTAAAAGCTAGTAGAATTGATGCTTTTATTATTAAATTTTATTTGGGCGGTATTAGTTCGAAGAATATTATGAGTTTATTGGAGTCAAATTATGAGTGCTATAAGGCTTGGAAAGTAAATAATCTTAAAATTTCCTTCTATACAATTCCATTAAAATTGATAAGAAAGGTTTACCAATTTTTTTAGGTATTAGAAATAATGGATAAAAGTATTACATATAAGTTTATTAAGAAACTTGGGATTAATGTATCTTCTGGTGAGTACCATAACATTACTTTATACAGCGCAATTAAAAAAACTATTAACCATTTCTGGAAAAGCTTATTACTTAAGTATTGTATGTATTCAGTACTTTTGTCGCCATTAAATTATAGGCTTATTCGCCCTTTTTTATGGAAAAAATTAGGGTGTAAAGTTGGAAAAAAAGTATTTATAGGCTACGGGGTTTGGATTGATTTTACTTATGCACACTTGATTGAGATTGGTGATAATGTCCATATCACTAACATGTGTTTATTGCTTTGTCACCAAAGAGATATAAGTAATTATTTCATTGGTGATGACGCATCTTCTTTGCCATATGAAAAAGGTAAAATAATTATTGAGAGTGGTGTTATGATTGGTATGAACACTACAATCATGCCAGGGGTAAGAATTGGAGAGGGCGCTATTATTGGAGCTAAGTCATTAGTTACTTCTAATATACCTCCATGGACTGTAGCTGCAGGATGTCCAGCAAAAGTAATTAAAACTATTGAGGCTAAAAGATGAATATATTAACGTTTGATATAGAAGAATGGTTTCATATTCTTAATAACCCCTCTACAGATAATGAATCTAGTTGGGGGAGTTATGAATATCGACTGAAAAGTAATCTTGAGCGAATATTATCTCTTCTTAGTAATAGTAATAATGTTGCAACTTTTTTTTGTTTAGGCTGGGTTGCAAGAAAGTACCCAGAAATTATTGAGAGAATTGCTTTAGAAGGTCATGAAATAGGCACTCATTCTAATGCTCATCAGTTAATTTATCGTCATGATAGAAATTTTTTTAAAAATGATCTTGAGATCTCAATTAAAACTTTAGAAGATATTATAGGGGTAAAAGTTAAGTCTTATAGGGCGCCAGGTTTTTCCTTAATCACGGAGACGCTTTGGGTATATGAAGAGTTAGCCCTTCAGGGAATTGAATATGATTGCTCTATTTTCTTAGGAAATCATTCTCATGGTGGGAGAATTAAAGAGTTTGGAGTCAAGCCATCAATCATAAATGTTAACGGAGCAGTAATTAAAGAATTTCCTATTAATTCAATTAACTTAATTTCAAAGGAAGTTGCATTTTCTGGGGGAGGGTACTTTAGATTTTTACCATACCCATTAATTAAGTTACTAATGCAACGTTCTGAATATATTATGACTTATTTTCACCCCCGAGATTTTGATAGTTTACAACCAATGATTCCTGGTCTCAGCTCTTTTAGGAAATTTAAGTCATATTATGGCTTGAAAGGTGCATTTTCAAAAGCAGAAAAATTTGTAGATGACTTTGATTTTGTCAGTTTATGCCATGCTGATAGAATAGTGGATTGGAATAGAGCTGATTCTTTTGAATTAGTTAATGGTAAATTGAATTTAATCGTGAAATAATTATGAGAGTTGAGTTTTTTAACTTAATAAATTTATCATTCATAAGGAATTAGTTTAAATGGATGTAAATAATGACATGCCTCTTGTAACTATTATTACAATTGTTTCAAATAACGTATCAACTATTAGAAATGCAATTCAATCTGTTGCTTTTCAGGATTATAAAAATATTGAGCATATAGTAATTGATAATTGTTCAACTGATGGTACGTTGGAAGCAATTGAAGAACAAAAAAAATTACTTGCAAAAATAATCTCTGAGCCTGACAAGGGAATTTACTTTGCATTGAACAAAGGAATTAGTCTTTCTAATGGAAAAATAATAGGCTTCTTAAATTCTGATGATGTTCTAAAAAGTAGAGTGTCTATTTCTCTAATTGTTAAGAAGCTGTTAGTTAAAGGTACTGATGCAGTTTATGGGGATCTACAGTATTTTTCACAAAAACGTCCAAATGTTATTACTAGAAGATGGAAGGCAGGGAAATATTCAGATAAAAAGTTTAATCAAGGCTGGATGCCACCTCATCCTACATTCTATACATACAGAAGTATTTATGATAAGTATGGTTTTTTTGACGTGGCCTATGAAATTTCATCTGATTATGAAATGATGATTAGGCTTATTTATAGGCATAAAATTAATGCAAAATATATCCCTCAAGTTCTAGTTAAAATGCAAAGAGGCGGAATAAGTAATAATAATTTGTCAAGCTTAGCGAAGAAATCAAAAGAAGATTTTCAAATTATGAGAAATTATAACTTTGGTATATATACTATTTTAAATAAAACTTTTCGAAAATTTAGCCAGTTAATTCTTAAACACTAGATATGAGTATTTTTCCTTTTGCAACTATTTTTGTTCTTACAATTGTAACCATTTTTTGTCTCAGGCCTTTTGCAATTAAGTTTGAGCTTCTTGATTTTCCTAATGACAGGAAAAAACATACTGGTAGTGTCCCATTAATAGGGGGTATAGCAATGTTTTTTTGTGTATCTTTTGGCTTGCTAATTTCTAATACAGTTATTCTCTATGATAATTTATTTTTTTTAATTCTAAGCTCCTTTATTCTTGTTATTTTAGGTGCTATTGATGACTATAAAAATATTTCACATAAAATAAGGCTATTTTTTCAAGTTATTTCAGCGTTAATTATTATAGAATTTGGCGGAGTTTTAGTTGAAAATCTTGGTGGTCTTTTTTCAGTTGACAGTATTCATTTAGGGGTATTTTCTTTAATATTTACTATATTCGCAATTGTTGGGGTAATCAACGCACTTAATTTTTCTGATGGAGTTGATGGTGTTTCAGCTTCATTAAGTATTGTTACGTTCTCCTCAGTTGCTTTTTTTGCGTTTATATTTAATGATATATTTGCTTTAAAATTTGTTTTCTGCTTTATTGTGAGTATTTTTGCTTTCCTTATTTTTAATGTAGGCCTAGGACAGAATAGTAAATTTAAAGTATTTATGGGTGATGCTGGTAGTACTTTTTTAGGGCTTGGTATAGCCTGGTGTCTCATAACCTTTTCTCAGGGTAACATGCAAATATTTAAGCCAGTTACTGCCCTTTGGATTTATGCTATACCTATAATTGATGCTTCTTCAGTTATGATAAGAAGAATTTCTAATGGTGAATCACCTTTTGCTCCTGACCGAAAACATTTGCACCACTTCTTTATTCTTTCGGGCTATTCAGATAGAAAAGCGCTTAGTTTTATTGTTATTATGTCAATCATGACTTCATCTATCGGCATTTCTATGGAAATAAATAACTTTCCTGATAGTATTATGTTTTTATTTTTTCTAATAATTTCTTTTATCTATTTCTTTACTTTAAGGCATGCTTGGAAAGCCTTAAATGTTTAAAATATATTTAACAACTATTATGCAATTATATTTATGAAGAAAATTCTTTTAACTGGTGGAATGGGCTATATTGGTTCACATGTCTGTATTGAGCTTATCAAAAAAGGCTATGAAGTAGTTATTGTTGATAATCTTTGTAATTCATCAATTAGCGTACTGGAAGGTATAAAAAAAATTACAGGACTTAAGCCTGTTTTCTATGAAAATGATATAAGAGATAAAGCTGCCCTTCTTAAGATTTTTAATACACATTCTATCAGTAGTGTAATTCATTTTGCTGGACTTAAATCCCTTAAAGAGTCTGTTGATGAGCCCATAAATTATTATGATAATAATTTAATTGCTACTATAAATTTATTACAAGTAATGAAGCAAATAAATTGTAAGTCTATTGTTTTTAGCTCTTCAGCTACAGTTTATGGAAAAACTGAACATGTCCCTATTAGTGAAAATGCTCCATTATCAGCTTCTAACCCCTATGGGCAGTCCAAACTATTAATAGAGAGGCTATTGCAAGATTTATATATTTCAGATAATAAATGGAATATAGCAATTCTAAGATACTTTAACCCTGCTGGTGCTCATGGTAGTGGTTTAATTGGCGAGTCTCCTAACGGTATTCCTAATAATTTATTTCCATATATCAGTAAAGTTGCAAATGGAAAACTTTCAAAATTAATCATATTTGGAAACGATTATGACACTCATGACGGAACTGGTATCAGAGATTATATACATGTAGTGGATTTAGCTAAAGGTCATCTTAAAGCTCTAGAGGTTATGCATTCCTACTCAAAAGTTTTGTTAGTAAATCTGGGAACAGGTCAAGGATATTCAGTTTTAGATGTTGTCAAAGGGTTTGAGAAGGCCTCTAGCAAAAAAATACCATATGAATTTGCATCAAGGAGAGAGGGAGATGTTGCTAAGTGTTATGCAGACCCATCTCTTTCTTTTAAATTACTTAATTGGAGGGCCGAAAGCACACTTGATCAAATGTGTCGGGACGCTTGGAATTGGGAAAATACTTACTTAAATTAATATAATAAATACTAGATTAAGTTCTCAAGTTTAGCAAAATGATTTGTTGCCTTAATAAATCCTTCAACGTTTCCACAATCAAAACGAATGCCTTTAAACTTGTATGCAATTACATTTCCTTGTTTTGCCTGAGCTAGAAGAGCATCAGTAATTTGTATTTCACCGCTTTTATCAGGTTTTATTGTCTTAATAATTTCAAAAATATCAGGTGTAAAGATGTAACGACCAACAATTGCCATATTGCTAGGAGCTTCTTTTGAATCAGGTTTTTCGATCATATCAGTAACGCGATAAATATTATCACTACCATCGATTAATTCTCCGTTAATAATGCCATATTTATCAGTATCGTTAGCTGATACTTCCTCTATGGCAACAACTGAGCATTTGTATTTATCAAAGACTTTGAGCATTTGTGATAAAACACTCCCATCAGAACCAATACATAAATCATCAGCAAGAATTACTGCAAAAGACTCATTACCGATTAAAGCTTCCCCAGTAAGTATTGCATGACCCAAGCCAAGCATTTTTTTTTGACGAACATAAGTAAAGGTAGCTTTTTCAATAATATTTTTAATATCCTTAAGATAGTATTCTTTGGAGGTTTCTTTGAGCTGAGATTCAAGCTCAACTGAGCTATCAAAATGATCTTCAATTGAGCGCTTTCCTTTACCAGTAACAATTGCAATATTTGTAATACCAGCAGAAAGAGATTCTTCAACCCCATATTGTAATAAAGGCTTTGTAATTATTGGGAGCATTTCCTTAGGTATGGCTTTTGTAGCAGGAAGGAAGCGCGTTCCAAATCCTGCGGCTGGAAAAAGGCATTTATTAATCATAATATTTTGTTGCTGAAGTAATCTTCGGTTTTAATTCGATAAATGATAACAGATAAAAATAATTTAACTATTTATTGTTTAAAAAAAGTGATTTTTAGTAAGAGTTAACATTATGGTATTTTTTAAATAATACCACTTCAAAAAAACTATAAAATGTAAGGATACCTTTATTTAAAAATATGGATTAGACTTAATGATTCTCTTTAAAAAAATTAAAATCGAACTTTGGGTTTTGTGTTTAATCGGTTTTTTAAGTTTTTTATTAGCTATTGGAACTGGAATTCTTGTTCGGCAAGAGTTAATTGGATCTGCTAAGCTCGGCATAATTTCAAAAACTGCCCTTTTCTTTGCTGAAATTCCAGCTAATCTTAAATTACTAATCCTTGGTGACCTTATTACAAATGAACAAAGGTTTTCAGAGGTGTCTGGTTTTCAAGGAGACCAACTTGAAGAGGAAGTGTATTTGTTGCTATCTAAATATGATGGTGATAAAGACAACTACCTTTTTCATGATGGAAGGTCAATTGTTGAACTTATCGACTTAAGGTCATTTGAAGTTAAGAAAACTTGGAGTCCTGATATAGATCAAATTAATGGGTTAGTTAATAATTTTCCTAAGTTTGACTATTTAAAAACTGATAAAAATGTTCAAAGATATAGGATGCAGCATCCAATTTTGACAGAAGATGGGGGGTTGATCTTTCATGATGTCTCTCCGCTTGTAAAGATTGATACTAATAGTGAGCTAGTTTGGCAAAATCAAGAAGATATTTTTCACCACTCTTTAGAGCAGGATCATGAGGGAAATTTCTGGGTTCCAACTAGTGTTTACCCTTACCTCGTTGATAAAAAATTTGTTGGTTCAGAGCGAAATGTTTATTCAGATGATGCAATTACAAAAGTCTCACCAAACGGAGAGATTTTATTTCAGAAATCAGTCACTAATATTTTTATTGAAAATAACTTAGGGTTTTTAATATTTCCAATTACAGCTTTTTATACAACCGACCCTATTCATTTGAATGACATTCAACCAGTATTGACTGATAGTCTATATTGGAAACGTGGGGACTTATTCTTATCGCTGCGCAATCAATCTATGATTGTATTATATCGCCCCTCAACAAATAAAATAATATGGAAAGGAACTAATAGTATTATTCAGCAGCATGATGTTGATATATTAGATGATCACAGGATTTCGATTTTTAATAATAATTTACATCTTCTTAATAAGGGTCAAATAGTAAATGGAAATAATGAAGTTATAATCTATGATTTTAAAACAGACTCATATTCTAAGTATCTAAATGAATCTTTAAAGAAGAATGATGTAAGATCTATTGAGAATGGAAGAAGTCAAATATTACCAAATGGAGATCTTTTTGTTGAGGAAACTGATTATGGAAGATTGCTATACTTTAATGAAGATGAATCTATACAGTGGCAATATGTAAATAGAGCTGACAATGGAAAAGTTTATTATGTGAAATGGAGTCGTATTTTATATAAACCAGAAGATATTGAAAAAGTCCGTAAAACACTAGAAACTAAAATTTAATTATGAATAAAATATACTTATTTATTACTCTTTTGACATTTAATATTCAGGCTTTTGCCTATTTAGGTCCTGGGATGGGAGGGGGATTCATAGCAGCTATTCTTGGAGTAATTGGGGCAATTTTATTAGCTCTATTTGGTATCTTGTATTACCCAATTAAAAGAATGTTTAAAAATAGAAAGAAATAATACTGTCATCTTAATATGCTGGAATATATATATCTAATTGTTTCTTGTATTTTAGGCATTGAGTTATTCTTGAGAATGAAATTAATGAGTCATGTTAGTTTAGTTTTCAAGATTATGAATAGAGTTACTCATATAATAGTTTCCTCGAGAATAAGCGATCATTGGAAAGAGAAAACTGTTCCAATTTATGCCTTTATTATCTTAAAAAATTCATTATTGATTTTAGGCGTATTGTTTTTAATAGTGCTTTTGTTTTCTTTTTTTATGGTTTTATCTGAAACATTTCTGTTACTTATATTGTCACTTAAAGGTGTCATCTTTTCCATCATAATTTCATTAGCTTACATAAAACTCAGAGTTTTTTTATTAAATGAATAATTATTCCCCACTACAAAGATTTTTGCATCGCACAGTGCTTTCATCTAAATTGATGCGGGAAATTATGTTTGATATTGAGCAGTCTTTATTTTTAAAAAAAAATGAAAATTTTGATGATGCTCATGTTTTTGTTGCAGGTTTAGCAAGGTCAGGGACAACTGTCTTATTAAATGCTATACATGCATCAGGTCAATTTGCATCACTTAGTTATGATGATATGCCATTCATTCTCGCGCCAAATTTTTGGGCAAAAATTAGCCCTATAAAAAATTCTAGTGAATATCAAGAAAGAGCTCACGGAGATAATATAAGAGTCTCTTCTAATTCACCTGAGGCCTTTGAGGAAGTTTTTTGGGAAACATTTGGGAATGATTCTCAAGTTTATGAAGAATTATTTTTAAACTTTATCTCTCTTGTTTTAAAAAAAAATAATAAAGCTCGCTATTTAAGCAAAAATAATCAAAATATTAGGCGATTAGACTATATTAGTCAAGTTTTGCCTCATTCAAAAATCTTAATTCCTTTTCGTGAGCCAACGCAGCAAGCATCATCTCTCTTTTTTCAGCATAAAAAGTTTATTAATATGCAAAATGAAGATGTTTTTGTTAGAAATTATATGAAGTGGATCGGCCATAGTGAATTTGGGCTAGATTATAAAATGATTAAAAGCTCAAACCTCCTATATCCAGATGCAATTAGCTTGAATCATTGGTTAGAGCAATGGTATTTAACTTACAAGCCTATTTTTGAGCTATCATCCATGAATCGAAATATTCATCTCATTGACTATAAGTCGTTATGTAATGATCCGAATGTTTGGACCAACATAAAATCTAACTTAGAAATCAATCATGAAGTGAAATTTTCATTTAATGAAACAATAAAAACAATCAATTTTACATACGATAGTAAATTATCTGATAAATGTTCAAGCCTTTATGAGTCTTTAGTTGCTTTATCATTGTAAAAAATTGAACATATCTTTTAATTCAATATAATATAAAGTTCAAAGTAATATGTAATTATTATAAAATTTCTACGTTGAGTTAATAAGATTCAATACTTTTTAAAGGTATATTGAGATAAGGTTAAAAATATGAGTTTTAAATTAATTAAATCTTTAGATGATTCCGAATGGAATAAATTTGTTTTATCATCTCCTCAAGGTAATCTATTTTGTAAAACTGAGTTTCTTGAAGCGTCCAAGCAAAGTTATGATGCTTATTTTGTAAAAAAAAATGAATTAATTTTGTTAGGAGTTTTAATAATTAAAAACACTTCTGAAATTTCAATTAATGTTCCATATATTTATCAAGGTTTGTTATTTTCAGAATATATTGAATCGTTATCTTTACATAAAAAATGTAAAGTTTCTCTAGAGACTGTTGAATTTTTGTTGAGAGAGATGGAAGCATTATATGAGACTATAAGTTTAAGTCTTCATCATTCTTTTAATGATTTGAGAGGCATTCAGTGGCATAACTATGATGATAAGAATTGCCCTCAAGCTAATCTTAAATTAAATTATACTGGTATTTTAAAAATTGATAATAAGGCTGTAAGCTTTGATAAAATTTTATCTGATGTGAGGACTTCTAGAAGACAAGAGTATAGGAAATGTTTAAATAATGGCTTTGTAGTCGAAGAATCTACTGATTTGAGTATTCTTGATTCGCTACATGCTAAAACCTTTGCAAGGCAGGGTGTAAGTAGATCTAATGGAGAAATTTTTATGGTTACAGAGCTTGCTAAAAATTCTCTTTCTAAAGGTTTTGGAAAGATTTTAGTCTGTAAAGATCACAAAGGTATAGTAGCTTCTGCGAGTTTGTTTCTTTACGATGATAAAACAGCTTACTACTTAATTGGCGCTAATGACCCACAATATAGAAAAGATGGGGTAGGGTCATACCTAATGTTGGAGCAAATTCGAGATTTTATGGATCAAGGCCTTAGTTATATTGATTTTGTGGGAATTAATTCACCATTGAGGGGGGATTATAAAACGAGTTTTAATGCATCACCACTTGCGTATTATTCATTTACTATGAAAATGTAAATTTTTTGTATATTAATTTTTGTATTCTACTAAATACTATTGTCTATTTATGTAGTTTTTTGAAGATAGTGACGTTGTTTCTATGATTTAATAGATATTTAATGTGAGCATAAAAACTCATTCAAAATAGCTTAATCTTAGCATTATTATTTAAATTTGTGGCAGCTATACTATTAATTTGTATTCATTAGAGGCTGTAAATTTATCCAGAGAGGCTAAAATCTCTTCATGCCTTTTTTCAGACCAATTCTCGATCCAGTAAGGATAAGTTTCGTGATTTACATTCGCGTTTGCTCTGCCTCCATTAGCCTTTGTAAATTCGTCGAAATTGCTAAAAAGCCAATTTTTATTGTAATAAATATTTTTCATATAATAATATTCATAAACTTCATTAATATTAATCTTATGATCAACATCTGCCAGGTTCATTAATACTTCTTCATATTCTTCTCTAGATTTTGGATTTATATTAAAATCAAAAGCAATATGAGGATTAGTTAATGAGGCATTAATTACTGGCTTATTCATAGCTGCATACTCAAAGCCAACTGTTCCATAAATTGTTAATACAAAATCAATCCCCTCATCAACAATTTGAAGATGTGATGCATCAGAAGGAAGGAGAGTAAATTGAGGGTGTGACTGAAAGAAATCATTTACCAATTTTTTTGTCTTTGGTAAAAAGTCTGGGTGCGTTTTGACATACCAATCATAATCTGTAAGTTTTGATATTTTAATTAATTGATTCAACCACTCAAATACATCAGGATAAAGATTGTTACCAAAAGGGTGAGGGCTATCAAAAAAACAGTGAGGAGCTAAAAGGATTTTGATTTTATTATTATCCTTAAGTAGTCTTTCCTTAGATGAAGGCGTGAATGCACTCTTTTGAGAGTATGACATATCAAGTCCGATCTCACCAGATAGCCTTCTTTCAATTCTCTCTTTTGCAATTTTAATTCCTGAGGATTTTTGTTTTTCATCTAACGTTGTAAAAATTTTCTTAAATTCAAAAAAATCTGCATAAGAATAAACTTGTTCCTTTGTAAGTCTAAACACCTCTGATTCATTAGCTTGAAAACACTCACAGCCATACTTGATTGCAATACGAAGAGGTAAAGCATTACTATAAACAGTATGGGATGTATTTAAACCCATAACCTCATGCGTAGCAAAAAAATTATCCCAAAAAACAATAACTTGTATGCAAAACTTAAGATGATAATGGAATCTTTTTGACTCAATTTCAATTGTTGGGGTCTTATAAAAATTTAAGTAGTAATCATATATTAAATCACCAACTAGAATTCCTTTGACAGTAATCTTTTCTACATCATATTTGTTATGAATTAAATCTATCTGTTCTTCATAAATACTATTACTTTCTTCACGTAAAGCTCTATTTAATGAGGGAAGAATAAAAGAACTTGCTCCAAAGGAATTAAAAACACTTAAGGCAGAGAATCCAAATATAGCTCTTAGATTCCAAACTACTTTTAAAAATAAATTTCTAGGAAGTCTAGGTTTGTAAGCAACTATCTTCGCATTATGTTTTTTGGATAAGTGGTTTGCGATATAACTATATGATATTGTACTAGAAGCTGTTTCATTTAATTCGACTAATATTATCTTACCATTTTCATTTCTATTAGGACTAAAAACATTTAAATTATGCTTAATAAATTGCTTTTGATAATTACTTAAAAAAGACTTTATAAATGTATGATGAAAAACACGACGAAATCTAGCTTTAATATTCTGAGTAGAAGCCATAAATATAATTTTTAACCTTTAAATTTAATATAGAAAAATAACTATTTTCATCACAGAGATATTTTCCCTAAAGCTTTAAAAGGGCTAGATAAAATTAAAAGTATACAATAAATTCTAAATTATTTATCATTCTTTCTTTCTTTCTTGTACTCAAGACTCCAATAGTGTTGTGCGCTAGATGATAAATTTGAGCTTTAGATTTTTATATTTTTTTTACCTCAGTTTTCTCGTAGGTCGAAATCAATGAAGTTTAAAGAAATGATACCTTTTAGAATTAGAGCATGTAAGTATGGTTTTTGTGTCCAGTATTCACAGCACCTCCCCCAGTATAAAGTCCCCCACCAGGCCCAGTGAACATCCCACTACTACAATCAGTCTTCATTCCACCTCCATGAGTGGAAGACATGCCATTCCTATCTAAGCTCCCATTCCAAGTTCCTTTAGGACAGGTACCTTCAGCAAAAGCTAAATGTGAATTAAAAAAATAGTGAGAGTAGGTTATATGAATTAAATAGTTATAGAATCAATACATAATCTATACGGTCATAGCACTTTCCACCGTAGAAAAGCTGATTTATTCGAGTGCCCTCTATTACAAAACCACTTTTCTCAAGAACGCTTCTGCTAGCAACATTTTCATCTGCTACACCAGCAAATAATTTATGCAATTTATACTTATTAATTGCTTTTTCAGATATTTCAGATACAGCAAAACTGGCAACTCCTTTCCCCCAGTATTCTTTATTTCCAACAACATAGGTTATCTCCGCTTCTTTACTTGGAGAACTAAAGCCACTTATTACTATATTACCTATATGTCTGTTTTTGTCAAAAATTCCATACAAATCAATATTTTTATTCCTAAGACAATTACTTACGTATTTTTTCTGACTATTAATTGTGAATTTTCTATACTGGTTGGATGAAAACCTAACAACCTCAGGATCAGAAAACCACTCCACATAGTCTTTTTCAACATCTCCCTCTTCAAGTATTTTTAAAGTTAGATCCATAATTTTTTACTTGAATCAAATAATATTGAAGACATTTTTTTATATTGTTGATCTAGTAACATTTCGATTAATAAAAACTAGCCAATTTAATCATGCAATTGAAAAGAAATTTAGGAATCTATATGCTTGATTGTTAAAGTTATCAACAGGTTTTCTTTTAGAAAAATATAATGAACCTACTTCTGCATTATTCCAGTGGTAAACAGTGGTGAGAAGTCCAAATAAATATCGATAATCTATAATAATTTCAGAATAATAATCAAATCTGACTTCTTCTAGTAAATTTAGTTCTGTTATTTCAGCATCTGAACAGCTGCACAAAAATCTTTTTATAACCTCATCATTTTCAGTAATTGAAAATATAAAATAATACTGTTCTTTGAGTTCAGATTTTCTTAATGCATTTGAAGATGCCTTCTTTAATAATCTAAGAAAATTAATCTTATCAAAAGTTAAATTAAAATCATTTTCATAATCTAATTTCTTAACTTTGATTTCCTCAAGTCTTTTATTTAAATCATCTTGAGGGTGTTTTTCACTTCTAATATTTTCAATATTATTATTTACAAGATTTATAGAACCACCTGCATTAAACACTAATGCTTTCTTATCAAATTCAGTCACCTCAAATGAATCTGCAACGCCTCTATACTGATTGAGTTCAACTAGTTTCCCACCAAGGATATATTCACCTGCAAAAGGTAAATGATGGGTTGATGAAAAAAAGTTAGTATATTTTAGGTATCTTTCAAAAAATTGCTCCTTCTTTATTTTTGCTTTCTCTATTAACGTATCTTTTTCACTATTTAGATCAAAATATGTTTGTGGGAAAGGCCCTGCTCCAGTATATGCTACTGCCATTAAATCAATACTTTCTGTAAATTTACTTGTTATTTTCTTTAATTTCTCAACATGTAATTGATTAAAAATGCAATCATTGAGATTCAAAAAACTTTTTTGATTAACTTTATCATGAACGATTAGAGCAGAATCAATATCAGAACTACTGCTTGTATCATTTTCTTCTATATATATCTCTATATCACCAAGATCAAGGTATCTTGTTGGAGTAAGAGTTAATCCATCAGATTTTCCTTTAAATAGAAGATAGTTATTATCTAGATCAGGAATGAGAATTGGTTTTACACCGAATTTATCGAATAATATATGTAAAAACTTAGGGTCATAATGGTCTGGATGAATATGAGAAATATAGATATAATCTGGTTCTGAAATATATTCAAATGGATCTATCTTCGGGAATTGATACCACGTACCATCAAATGCCCCTTCTGTGAACCATGGGTCTGTAAGTATAGTACAGCTTGGAGTCGATATTTCTAGACATGCAGAATATATATATTTAATTTTCATTTCTTATAATAGTGTCCTTTAAACTATTTTTCCTTAATTTAGCTTTTACCTAATTACTCATAAGATCTGTTTTATCAAAATCAGCATGTAATTTATCTTTTTCTGAAATATAAATTGGCTCAAGTGGCCATTTAAAAGAAAATGCAGGGTCATTGTATCTAATACTTCTTTCCATTTCTGGAGTATAAGGAGCAGAACAATAGTAGTGAATAAGAGTGTTATCTTTAAGTGTTAAGAATGCATTAGCGCAGCCAGGGGGAACATGAAGACTATATTTGTTTTTTTCACTTAATTCATAAGAAATCCATTTCATAAAAGTCTTTGAGCCCAATCTAAGATCAACTACAATGTCATAAATTTCACCATTTAAACAAGAAAATGTTTTACCCTCACTATATTCATTAATCTGGTAGTGAAAACCTCTCAAAGTAGATGCCATAATATTATGGGACAGATTTGATTGACTTACATCTGAAATAATACTATGTTCAGAGAATTCAGTTCTGCAGAAATGCCTTCTAAATTCGCCCCTTTCATCTTGAAATGAAGAGGGTTTTATTAAAAAAACTCCTGAAATATTTTGTTCAATAAAATCCATATATTAATAAATTATATCAGCTACCTAGTCTTTCATATCGGGCAATATCTCCCTTAGTAAGCATCCCACGACCATCAATAACAAGAGGTTCTTTTTTTAAAGATTTAATTAGTAATGGTAAAGACTTAAATTCAGGCCAACTAGTTAGCAATATAATTACCTCAGAGCTTTTAATGGAGTCTTTTAAAGATTTAAAGTACGTTATGTGTTCATTGGTAAAAACCTGCTTTGCTTGATTTTCAGCTACTGGATCATATGCACTGATCAAACCCCCTAGATCAATTATTTTTTTTATGATTGGAATAGAGGGAGATTGTCGCATATCATCGGTCCCTGGTTTAAATGCAAGACCTAAGACCGTAATATTCATGCCACTTATATTAGGATAGTGTTTTAATAAGCGCTCAATCACCTTCATTGGTTGTTTTTTATTAACCTCCATAACTGATTTAAGTAAAAACATTGAATTATTAGCTCTATCACCATGAGAAATCAATGCTTCGACATCTTTAGGAAAGCAACTTCCTCCAAATCCACAACCTGCCTGTAAATATGTGGTAATTTCAGGAGAGACTCTTGTCCCATCTTCCATAATTGGTGAAATTCTTTTGTCAAGATGAACGCCCAACATAACTTCTTTAGAATCAATTTCAGAGATTGATGAACATAAGTTGCCAATCTCATTAGAAAAGGAGATCATTGTTGCCAATAAGGAATTTGAAGTATATTTAATCATCTCAGCTGTCTTATTGTTGGTCAAAATAGTGTCTACTTCACCAAAAGGCTTATATATGTTTTCCATTAAATTATGAGTTTTATGATCTATACCACCAAGCACTATTCGATCAGGATTCATAAAATCTAAAATTGCAACACCCTCCCTTAAAAACTCAGGATTCATTCCTAACCCAAAGTCCACTCCTGCAAGTTTATTCGAATATTGCTCTAACAAAGGTTTTACAATTTCATCTGAAGTACCGGGAACAACAGTACTTTTAACCACCACTACATGGTAGTTCTCTTGAAATTTTAAACACTCTCCAATTTGTTTTGAAACCTCTTTAATATAAGACAGATCAATTTCATTTCCATCAAAAGGTGTTCCTACTGCAATTAATGAAGCATCAGATTTTTTTATTGCTGCTGGTAAATCATCAGAAGCTACAAGATTTTTTCCAATATGTTTTTTTAATAGGCTATCTAGTCCATCTTCATGGATTGGACTAATCCCATTATTGATGCTTTTAACTTTTTCACTATTGTTATCAATACAGATTACATTATGTCCTTTCTCTGCTAGACAAACTCCTGAAACTAGCCCAACATAGCCGGTGCCAACCACTGTTATTATCATAAGTCTTCACCAGAGGAGTTACCTTGGTACCATAATAAACTTCTCTCAATGCCATCAGTTAAATCAATTATAGGATTAAAATCCAAATCCCTCTTTGCTTTAGAAATTATTGGGCATCTCCTATTAGGGTTATCAGTCAAATACTCTTTATCATCACTAGTTTTCATAATTAATTGGCCCTTATAATCAAATAAATTACGAGATATTTCAATAGTTTTATTAGCTAATTCTAAAATCGAAATTTCAGGCTTATCCATACCAATATTGTATGACTCACCATCTTTTCCATTTATCAAAACTTTATAATAACCAATAATAGCATCAGCAACATAGCAAAAAGTTCTAGTGGGAGAGCCATCTGAAAATAAAATAATATCTTCATTATTTAAGATATTTCTAGCAAAATCAGGAAGTGCACGACGATCAGAAATTTTTAAGCCTGGACCATAGTTATTAAATGGCCTTGCAATTCTAATTGGTAAGTTAAATTGTTGAGCAAAGTTAACACATAGGGTTTCACCATACCTCTTTGATTCATCATAACATGCCCTTGGGCCAGTACAAGAAACGTTACCACGATATGTTTCAAGTGTAGGAATATTCTCAGGGGTTGGATCACCATAAATCTCACTAGTAGAAAAAAATAAAAACCCCTCGACTGGTTTTTTTTCATCTCTTTTCTTAATACAATAATCTAGAAAATGCCTTAAGCCATTAATATTTGCATCCATTGTCTCAATTGGATGTTTTCTATAATATATTGGGGAGGCAATTGTTGCAGCATGAATAATAAACTGAAAGTCTTCAATATCTTCTGGCAAGGGATTGATAACATCATGTTTTACAATTTTCAAAAATGGGTTATTATTAAGACTTTCAAGCCAATAAGGAATGCCTCTCATAAAGTTATCATAAACTACTATATTAATTTTAGATGTGTCACCTCTATTAATGTTCCAATGTAAAATAGCTTGAACTAAATAGTAACCTAAAAAACCAGCTCCTCCAGCAATTAATAATTTTTTGCCTGATAACTGCTCAAACTCATAATCAAGATTATTACAGATATAATTAAGGTCTATTTCTAGAACGTCGATTGCATTTTTCATATTTTAGATTTAATCAGGATGAATAATAAGTTACCAGACCTTCCAAGGCGCATTATTGGAATCCCATAACTCATTTAGAAGATTTTTCTCTCTGAGTGTATCCATTGATTGCCAAAACCCATCATGCTTAAAGGCTACTAATTCTGAGTCATTGGCAAGGCTATCCAATGGTTCTGCCTCCCAAATTGTCTTATCATTAGAAATTCTATTGATTACATTTTTATTAAGGATAAAAAAACCACCATTAACCCAACTACCATCACCTTTGGGTTTTTCTTGAAACTTTTTTATTTGGTTCTTTGAGCCAATATCTAAGGAACCATATCTTCCTGGAGTTTGAATGGCAGTCAAGGTCGCCTCTTTTCCATGCTTATTATGGAAATTGATTAAGTTACTGATATTTACATCTGTTAAACCATCACCATAAGTAAAACAAAAAGATTCATCATTTTTAAGGTACTTGCCAACACGTTTAAGACGCCCCCCTGTCATAGTTTCATCTCCAGTATCAATTAAAGTAACCACCCAAGGTTCGGAATTATTTTGATGAACTTTCATTTCATTATTACTCATATCAAATGTTACGTCTGACATGTGGAGAAAATAATTTGCAAAATACTCTTTAATCATATAGCCCTTGTAGCCACAACAAATAATAAAATCATTGACACCATAAGATGAATAAATCTTCATAATATGCCAAAGTATTGGCAGCCCACCAATCTCAATCATCGGCTTGGGTTTAAGATCAGTTTCTTCAGAGAGACGAGTCCCCAGTCCTCCAGCTAAAATAACAGCTTTCATTCTCCCACCTTTTTATAAAATTTAAAAATTTTCATTTAACAGCAATTATTTTAATTTAGAATAATTTACTTAATAAGTATTTGATTCCATTTTTGGTAAATCGCTCTGACTTTATCTTTTATTAACTTTCTAAGTATTTTTCTAAGTGACCTCATAAAACGTATTCTAGTAATAATAGAATGAATTAAAGCCATCTTTACTTGAAGCTTAACTTTACTTTTAAAATCAAAATTAGAGGTTAATTTATTAAATTTTTTATGAAAAGTGTATAAGGGGACAATAAATTCTATCCATATCACTCTAAATGGCTTATAAGGGTTTACTTTGCTAATTCCACTTTCACCAATAATAATATAACTATTATTTTGTAGGGCTACTTTCCCATGTTTTGCCATATGAATATCAATGATCCAGTCTTGTGATAAAAAATGCTCACCTAAAAATTGACATTGTTTAATGATCGATGTTCTTACAACTGAATAGTAAATTGAATGTGATTGCATAATATTCGTTAAAAGCCAATTGATTCTTTTATATGCCAAATCTTGATCTAAAGAGAAGTTAATATTATTATTTTGAATTTTGTCAATAGCTCCAAAATACTTACTAGAGCATGAGGCTACAAAATCAGGATGCTCCTCAAGAAAAGAAATATTATCTTCTAAAAAATTAGCCGATCTTGAATCATCAGACGCTAACCAATGAAAATATTGACCCTTAGATTTATTTAATACAAATTCAAAATTAGGATACATTCCAATATTTATTTCTTGCTTATAAAAAAAAATTCGATCATCAAATTTAACACATTCCTTTATTATCTTTAAAGTCTCATCTGAAGAATTATTATCTGAAATAATTAATTCCCAATTTTGAAAAGATTGATCAATAATTGCTTGAATCGAATTCTTAATAGATTTTTCATCATTAAATACTGGCAATCCAATTGAAACTAATGGATATTCAGCTGGACCATTAGTATTTGAAGAATTCACTATTTTATTCTTTTAAGGTAGCCATCTGGCGCAGCAGTAATTAGGAGTTTTTGATGAATACTTTTATCAATCTCAAAGTCTAAATTCTCTTTTAGATATTCATGAACAGCCGTTTTAGGATTATCCCCAGGACCCCAAGGTCGATCTGGAAAAACAGCAGCAGGAACATCTTCAATTATTGTATCAAATACAACACAATAACTTCCAATTGAAGTTAGGTTTGCATATGACTGTAATTCCTGAAGAACATGAGAATGTGTATGGTTCGAATCCAAACAAACAAGAACCTTATTATATTTCTTTGCAATATCTGTAACTTGATCAACCACATTGGAAGAAATACTCGATCCTTCAATCATTTCAATCCAATTAGACATAGGATGAGATTCAATTGAAGATTTATTATGACTTCTAATATCAATGTCCACCCCTAAAACTTTTCGTTTAGATTTATTTGGCTCATATTTTTTTTGATTGTCTTCTATCGATTCTGCAATATCTAACATAGCCATCATAGAGGCACTTAGAATTAATGAGCCACCATGCGCAATACCAATTTCAATAATTAGATCAGGCTTTACACTCCAGATTATCTCTTGAAGCGCCACCATATCTTGTGGGTATTGAATAATAGGTCTACCTAGCCATGAAAAATTATAAGAATATTTAGGAATAATAGACTCATCCATAAATTTTGAAGAGATTTCATTCAATTTCTTATTTACACTTATTTTTTTTGTTCTTTCTTCTATTTCTTTTTGAAATTCAGTCATATATGGAGGTTGGTTAAAATTTGTGGTTATTATACTTTAAGGACCATATACAACTGCTATCTTTTACCAACAATATATGGAGGCTCAAGCTTATTTTCTTCTCTTGACTCAAAAATAAGAAGATCCTTCCTTCCATATTCGTTTGCAATATTTTCAGCTAGCTCTCGTATTGAGATAGGTTTTTCAGAACAAATATTTACCACTCCCTTTACTTTTGATAATGCCACTGCTGCGATTGCATTACCTGCTTCACTTACATCCATATAATCTCTAATTAGTTTCCAACTTGAAAGTTTAGCAACTTTACCAATCTTTAGCTGTGATCTTAGGTATGGTACCAATCTTTTATCATCTTCATGTTCTCCATATAAGTAGAATACGCGACACCATGCAAATTCAATGTTGTTTTCTGGAAGAAGGGTGTTTAATTTCTTATATAGCTTAACTTTTGCTAGAGCATAGGGATTTAATGGATTTAATGGTGAATTAATAGTCAAAGCGCTAGACGAAGCCTTATATTCCAAGCATGTTCCAATTGATATAAAGCGCTTTACTTTAGAATTAATTGAACCTTTAGCCATTTTCACAGAGCCTTTATAACAATGAATATTATGATCAGAATGAAGATATTTTCCTGACTCAAGATGCCATGCAATATGAATAACAATTTCTATATTTTGGAAAGCTTTTTCCCACCATTGAATTGATTCAGAAAAGATGTCATCTGAAAAGATTATTTTTGAAATTGACGTATTACTTTGAATTTTTTTTTCTGATCCAGGCCTGACAATTAAAACTAATTCAATATTTTTTTTTTGAAGTGCATTTAATACCTGTCTTCCTATAAAACCTGTTGCACCAGTTAATAATATTTTCATAAGTATTAATGAATTTTTGGAAAGTATTTTAAACTAATTTGGATCAATTGTTATTCTAATCTTGACAGGTTGTGGTCCTACCAACCAATTATTAAAGGATATGTCTTAGTCAGAAGGTCAAAAATTGACCTCTAAAAGGGTCCATACGGAATCACTCGACAGTTACTGACTTAGCAAGATTCCTTGGCTTATCTACATCGGTGCCTTTAATTAGTGCAACGTGATAACTAAGTAATTGAAGAGGTATAGTGAAAATTATAGGTGCAGTAATTCTCCCTAGATTTGAGGTAATTGGAATTATTTCTATCAAATCCATTGAGGAGGCTAACATCGACTCTTCATCTTCGAAAATAATCATTTGAGAGCCTCTAGATTTAACTTCCTGTAAGTTAGATTTTAATTTTCCTAATAGCTCATCATTTGGTGCAATTGCAATTACTGGCATATCTTTATCAATAAGTGCGATTGGACCATGCTTTAATTCTCCAGCTGGATAAGCTTCAGCATGAATATAGGTAATTTCTTTAAGCTTGAGAGCTCCCTCCATAGCAATAGCATGCATTGTTCCCCTTCCTATAAATAGGGCACTTTTTTTATCTTTTAAACGAAGAGCTAATTTCTTAATCTGGGTTTCTTGAAGTAATGCTTTATTAATAAGTCCTGGTAAGCGTCTTAACCCATCAATAATTACTTTTTCTTGTTCTTTATTTATGGAGTCCTTTATCCTGCCAATAGAGCAAACTAAAAGTGCAAGAGCAACAAGTTGAGTAGTAAAGGCTTTTGTGCTCGCTACCCCAATTTCTGGACCTGCATGAGTTAAAAAAGTTAAATCAGAGAGTCTAGTTAGGCTAGATTCAGGAGAATTAGTTATACAAAGAGTATGAATATTATTATTTATTTTTTTAGCAGTTTTTAGAGCTTCAACTGTATCTGCCGTCTCTCCGCTTTGTGAAAGAGTAATAAAGAGGGTGTCATTTAAAAGAATAGGGTGACGATAGCGATACTCACTCGCCACTTCAACATTACATGGGATTTTGGCTATATCTTCTAACCAGTATTTTGCAACTAACCCCGCGTTATAGCTTGTTCCGCAAGCAATAATCTGAACTTGCTTAATTTTATTTAATATTTCTATAGCATTATGACCAAAGGCTGATGTAACTACAGAATTATTTGTGATACGTGATTCTAGTGTGTCTCTTATAGCCTGCGGTTGTTCAAAAATTTCCTTTTGCATGAAGTGATCATAATCACCTAAGTCTACTTGACCAGCTTTAAGTTTTGAAATTTTAATTGGACGTTTAACTAGACTACCATCTAAATCATAAATATTAATTTTATCTATTTTTATTTCAGCAACATCTCCTTCTTCAAGAAAAATAAATTTATTAGTTACAGATAAAAGTGCCATCTGATCTGAGGCAATATAATTTCCGTCTTTTCCAATTCCTATTACTAAAGGGGACCCCATTCTAGTAGCAATAATTTGATCTGGATATTTAGAAGAAATAATTCCTAGTCCATAGGACCCAGAAAAAGATTTAATTGCAAGTTGAACAGATGATACTAAAGTATTGCATGATTTCATTGCAAAGTCTATTGCATGTGCAATAACTTCAGTATCAGTTTCAGAAGAAAATGAATAACCATTTGTTAATTGGATATTTTTAAGTTCAATGTAATTTTCAATAATACCATTATGAACTAAACTAACTGAATTCTTTGAAATATGAGGATGTGCATTATTAATGGTAGGTTCACCATGTGTTGCCCATCGTGTATGAGCAATTCCAATATTTCCATTAATTTTTAGATCTCTTGCTTTTAAATTATCTTCAAGGTTTTTAACCTTGCCAACTGCCCTTGCTCGATCAAAAGTGTTATTTTTAGATAAAACTATAAGTCCAGATGAATCATAACCTCTATACTCTAAACGGTTTAGCCCTTCTAATAATAGTGCTGTAATATCTTTATTAGTAACCCCACCAACAATTCCACACATAAGTACTTTCTAATATAGTAATGATAAGTATTATAGTTAATAATCAATTTTGAGCTATTGGTAATTAAACTTTAAGTTATTTTAATATTTTGACTACGCCCTATGAAGTTTTAGGGTTTCTAGGCTAAATCAACTTTTAGATTATAATAAAGCACATAATGAAAGCAGACTTACATAATCATTCTTACTATTCAGACGGAGTTCTATCACCAAGTGCGGTTGTTAAGCTTGCCAGCGAATCAGAGTGTGATTTATTTTCATTGACAGATCATGATACAACTGATGGAATTGCTGAGGCTCAATTTGAGGCAGATAAGTTAAATCTTAATCTTATCAATGGAGTTGAAATTTCTGCATTTTGGAGAAATACGGCCATTCATATTTTGGGGCTAGGATTTGATATTAATAATGATATCTTACAAACTGGTTTAGCTCATAATCAAAAATTACGGAAAGAAAGGGCAGAAAAAATAGCACTTGGGCTTTGGCGCTCTGGAATTAAAGATGCACTCGAGAAAACGCAAAGTTTTAGTAAAACTGGCATGTTAACCCGAACGCATTTCGCTCAGATGCTAATAAGTGAAGGCTACTGTAAAGACATGAAATCTGTATTTAGGCGTTACTTGACAGGTAAAAAGCCTGGTGGTGTTAGCGTTGAGTGGAAGGAGTTTGATGAGGTTGTTCATTGGATTCATGCAGCTGGTGGCAAGGCTCTTATAGCCCATCCCTTTAGATATCGAATGACTCATACAAAAATCAAAGCTATGCTTAATGATTTTAAATGTGTCTCAGGTGATGGTATTGAAGTCGTAACAGGAACCAGTTCGGATGAGGAAATTCAACTTGGAAATCAGTGGGCAGGACAATATAATTTACTAGCAACATGTGGCTCTGATTTTCATGGATGGCCAAACCAAAGAGTTCGTATAGGGAATTTAAGAGATTTACCGGACCTTGAAAAAGCTGTTTGGAAATACTTATAATGTCAGTAATAGTTAGTATCCATCCTGAAAATCCTCAACAACGACTCATTAAACAAGTCATTAAAGTTATGGAAAAGGGTGGGGTTATCGCTTACCCAACAGATTCAGGCTATGCTTTGGGCTGCACCTTGGGTAATAAAAAAGCCATGGACCAAATTATAAACATTAGAAAACTGAGTAAGAGTCATCACTTTACTTTGATGCTCAAAGATTTATCACATGTTGGTGAATATGCAAAATTAAATAATTCAAGTTTTAGGCTAATGAAAAAATTATTACCGGGTGCATATACATTTATTTTAGAAGGCTCAAAAGATATCCCAAATCGTTTGCTAAATGGAAAAAGTAAGACAATTGGAATCCGCGTTTCAAATAATCTTATAGTTCAGTCGATTCTTGAAGATTTGATTGAGCCAATGATGAGCGTTTCTTTAATAGTCAAAGGTTTTGAATTTTATAATTGTAATGATGTTAAGGCCGTACTTAATGGATCGATTGATCTTGTAATTGATGCAGGCCACTGCCCACCAGAGCCAACAACAGTAATTGATCTGTCAAGTGACGATATTCTGGTCTTAAGAGAAGGTGCTGGTAGCATTGATTTTTTAAGTTAGTAGGGCTTGTTTTTATAATGTAATTACAATATAATTACATTATGGCAAAAATAATTAAAATAGGCAATTCACAAGGAA
>ENA-OSJC01000579-OSJC01000579.1-marine-metagenome-genome-assembly--contig:-NODE-579-length-34907-cov-7.234568_pt1 | contig 34907 bp, 51 predicted proteins | sample MGYA00237885_ERZ534234 | MGnify/ENA primary metagenome ERZ534234 (study PRJEB26413, sample SAMN06343907) | marine metagenome | isolation source: coastal waters | place: Atlantic Ocean: West Antarctic... | reverse complement strand
TATAAAAAAGCCCCCAATTAAGGGGGCTAAAAGGCCCGTATTCGGCACGGTGGGCCAGCCCGACTTCAAAGGGAAAAAGGAACCCTCGCCTAGCTATTTACTTTCCGCTTAAAATACTTTTTAGCTTCTTTTTTAGATTCAGAAATACAGCCTTGTATTGTATATCTGTCTTTTTCTTCTTCGTTAGTTTGCACCCAGCTTTCTACTGTTCCGTCATCATCGACCCGAAAGCCTAGGCCGTGCATATCGCTACATATTACCCAGCCGTCTTTCCCCGATGCAACCATTATATCTAATTCGCGGCCAGCATTTAAGCCAAGCATTAGTATCTCCATCTTTTCCAGTGTATTAATTTTCATTTTATACGCTCCATTGTGAGGCCATCGCCTCCGCTATAAGTATCTTAATTGATCGAATATCTGAAGCCCTAATTTAGGGTGAACGCAATTCCTGAGAATCTGCGCGGGGCAGTGATTGCCCTTGTAATAGATATTCTCTGGGTAGTGTATGTCGAGCCAATCCATTAAAGCCCGTTTCCCGGCTAGATTAGCTAGATTGATAAAGTTGTCAGGGCGTTTGACATCTTCAGCATAAAAATCATAGTTAGACCAAAAACAATGCCTTCCAACAGTTACGGTGGGCGGAACTAAAAAATCATAGAATGGTTTGACGTTCTCAACAACCCAGTTGCCCTTGTAGAAGTGCTGTAAAAATAATATTTCCTGATATAGCCCCATATCGGGGTAGTTTCGGTTTTTGTGGCGGGTAGCTTTTGCCATTCTGGAATGGGTCGGGCAAGGAGGACTAGACCAGATAAAATCAAAATCCCTAAAATGTTGGCGCAAGTATTCATGGGCATCCCCGACAATCACTGTATCGTTAGGGTATAGGCGTTTATAGACTTCAGCTATTTTTTCATGGCTTTCTAGGGCTACAACCTCGCAGCCCTCCCAGAGTTTACGGTTGCCGCCTAATCCGGCATATAGGTTTAACACTTTCATTGTCGGACCTCTACAAAATCAGCGTTTATTTTGTCGCAAATCATTAGGTCTAATCTGCCGAACTCATTGTCTGTGAGATGGCCTATTTTATGCACTCGCTTGAATCCCTCGCTGGCACGCAATAAATCTTGCAGTGTGTTGGCCCTTTTGATGCGCTCGATAGCTGATGTGTAATTGCTCATAATGCCACCTTCATTGAACGCAAATCGTACAGTGCTTGTACGGCTGCATTTTGAATTGTGACTTCAGCCAATACGCTCGCATGATGGGCAAAACAGTCAAAACGCTCACATCCGTTTTCGTCCAGCATTGCTTCAGCATCGTCAGTGCAACAGTTAGCACATAGCATGATTGCTTTATATGTGTAGATGGCATGCTCACTGCTAGCCGCTGCCTGATCTATTAGCTCGTAATGATCGCCACCGTGGTTCTTAACTTCCTCAATGGCTTGGGTAGCAATGCTAAGTGCTAATTGCTGTAGCTCGTAATCGTTTTTTATGTATTCCATTGTGTAACCCTTTTTAGTTTGTGATTAATATCAAAAAGCCCACTGTCTCAAATGGGCTTGAGTCATCAACCAAATGATAGTGCGATAAATGCAAAGGAGTAGAAAGACAAGGCAAACAACATGCCCCCAAATGCTACCGCTGTATAACAAACCGTCTTTACAAATATGTCTTGTATTCTCTCGCGGCGCTGCTCTTTTTTAAGTTGTAGCTTGTAAGCGTTATTCATTTGAAGCCACCGTCAGAAACCGAACATGGTATTGATGCACTGTATTGTCAGATTCTCTGAGGTAATTAGCTGCTCTATTTCTTGTATGTTCGCAAACGTCCCTAAATAAGTGAGGGTATTTTGCTAACTCTCTAGCTAATCCCATAGCAGTTTTGGCGCTTGCGTTGAATCTGAAGTCGTCTACGATATCATGTAAAAACATATTATTCCCCTTGGTTTTTGATTGAGGTTTAATAATAGACCTTGTCCACTAAACTGTCAAGCTTTTCGATTACAATACTTTGGAATAAGTAGGATCTGGTAAGAACTTTTAGTTATAAGAGCCTGGGATGTAGGTATCATCTGCAAGCATCTTCTTGTGCTCTTCGCGGTAATGCTTGGCTATCTCTGCCCTGAGCTGCTTATTGGTAGGCATTAGCACCTGCCATTTTTCCCTGAGCAAATCTAGGTGGCCTTGCCCTACATGAGTTTGGAGCCATACGCTAAAGTCGAGGGGATTGGCCGTGAAGACCTTATGGCAGTAATGGCACAGGCAAAGTGCGTTATCCATTGACCACCTGACCGACTTGGCCGCTCTGCCCCAGATATGTGCGCACTCCATCCTGCCGTCCTGCTTGCCGCAATGTTCACACTGGAACCCAGCCTTTTGCCTTACTACGTCGGAGAACCATTTGTCGGCAGCGTCGCGCTTAATCGCCATTGTTCCAGATCTCCCGGCTAACTAGCTTGGCTAAATACCACTGTGCTTTTTGCAAATCCTCTACCGGGTTAGATTTGTAGGTGTAGCGCCATAGATACTTCATGCAATTGCCTTTGAGGTATCCTCGGTAAGCCTCTGGGGACATACTTTCCTCAATAGCTTCAATGCACTCAATGCTGCCAGACTTGTAATGGCTGGGGCTGTTGACCGGGTCATCTTCTTCTAGATCTATCTCAAATCGCTCTATCGTGGGTATCTCTTCGATCAGCTTGGACCAATGCTCTTCTGTCGCGTTGTTCATTCATCATTCTCCGAATGTTTGACAATAATCTCTTCTGGCTCATGTAGGTCGCAGCGCTGGCATAAACCGTAGCTATTATCAGCGTCATCAATCCAATACGACAAAGGCACCCCACAATCACAGTAAAGCCTTGTAATTTTAATTGTTTTGGTCGGCAGCGAAATAACATTACTCATCCAGTCCGTCCACTGTAATTTTAACTCGTGAATCCTCACCGTGCTGTTTGTGGTAAACAATGGCCGACATAGAGCGCTCTGACGAATAGCCCATGTCAGAATGCCAAGAATCGCTAGAAGCCAGACAGCCGTGATGCTCAAAATGAAAGCTCGATATCTCTCTGGCCATGTGATGATGAATGTGGCCTAAGTGACAGTATCTGTTTTTGCTCTCGGACCACTGCTTGTCTAAATTCTTAACAACGGTTTGGAATATCTGCTCGTGCTTAATTCTGTCGCCGTGGTGGAAAACGAATAAACAGTTGTGCCATTGCATGTGGATAAACTTAGAGTAATTAGGCAGCACCTCAATTCTAGGCTCCTTCTGATACAAAAGCTCGATAGCGCTTGATAGATAGCAGGCCATATCGTAATCGTGGTTACCCCTAGTATTTACTACAACAACTTTTTTGTGCTTCTCCAAAAGCTTGTCAATTAGTATCTGGAATAACCGGCCAGCCAGCTTAAAGGTTCTTGCTTGGCGACCATCTACATCGACCTGAGTTCCCTTGGTGGTTGTATTGGCGCTTGAGTCGGCGTGAAAGAAATCACCGATATTGCAAAGTATAGCTGTCTCTGCATTTCCTACCCGGTCGGCCAGCTTGCTTGTTGCATCAATCAAAATCTTGGTAGCAATTTTTACATCCCAATTTTCGTCATCAAGCTTGTATTCAGCCGACGCCAACATGCCGAAGTGATGGTCGCCGATAATATAAAGGGCCAAATAATCAGAATCGCATCGCTTAGGCGCCTTAGCAGGCTTTTTAAACCCGCTCAGGTCGTCACGAATGCCATCCATCATCGCATCAACTTTTTGCTGAATGCTGCGCTTGTGCGGCTCTTGAATAATCCATTGCAGCGCAATATCGCCATCAGAGTTGTAGGCGGTAGAAACGCGCTTTGCCTCAAATCCCTCCATCGTCTCTTGATCAACATTCCGGTGGGGAGCAACAGCCTTCTCGGCAGCATGGCGCTCTAGGGATTTCATTATCTTATCCACTACCCGGCGATTGGCATTTAAAGCCTTAGCTGCTTTGTTGTTAGAGCCGCTCGCTATTACTGCCCGGCAAACTTCAGTCTGTCTTTCCGTTTTCGCAAACTCTAATAATACGTTCGGATCTATTTTAGACATGCTATTTATCCTGTTTCCGTTTTAATTCGGTGTATTCATTGTACTCTGGCAAGGATAAATATACATCCCTTTCGGCGGCCCAGCCGTAAACCTGATCTAGGAAGTGACACATCTCCCCTTTTGTTAATGTAGACGTGCTCTTAATTTGATCTGAAAGCACCGTTTTACCAACTTTAATAGTTTTTGACTCCAGAAACTTATGTTTCATCATCCACTTGACTCCCTCTTCCGTAGCGTCCGGGGTCGTCTTAATAAACTTCTGCGATAACTGCCTGCACCAAATATGTAATATTGCCAGTTGGTTAAGTGTGCGCGGATCTACCCAAGGCTCAAGCCTTATGCACAATGGCGTCTTATACTCCCAGTCGTTGGCCCTTTTCATTAAATGGGCAAACTTAGCTTCTACTTCTAACTTGCTTGATATTTTAACATGGTCACCTTGACTCATCTTATTCCCCTATAGTTTCACTCTAAGCCACTTGTCAGATACTTTTAATTCTTCGTTATTCAGTCGGTCGTATGCCGCCTCGCGGGGTTTAGACCTTCCCCCGAATGGGTCCATTGTCTCCCTAACTTGCTTGCTGGCAACCTCACCCTTGCCAACCATCCTGCTGTGCATTGTTTTGTTGTTGACGCCTGTCAGGTTAGAGATCTCGCGCAGCGTGTAGAAAGCACCTGTTTCTAGCGCCGGGTGCTCACCTACAAATTTATATTTCCTTGGTTGCTTCCCTGCTAACCGTGAGTCGTATCGTTTATCAGGCACGTTTAAGCTCTCCATCGTAATAGAAGCCAAGGGTCTCAAGGTAATGCTGCTTCATCATTAGGTAGGCGTCGCCCTCTAGCCAGCTTATGTCTGTCATCTGCATGTCGATAGATTTGGCACGGATGCTGTCAGGCTTTGATTGCTTTTGCGCTTGCGGTGACCCGCCCTGATTTTGAGCCCTGCCCAGCCAAGAGTTAACAAACTTCTTGATGCCTTGGGGAGTCTTGCGCTTGGTTGGATTTGCGTCGCACCAAGAATCCATAGCCATTAGCTCTTGGTGTACGTTAATGGCAGGGTAGGCCCTTTGCCATTTAATGATATCAGCCTCTTCTGGCTGCCAGTCTTCTTTAGTGTTCAATAACATCATATTCCCCTATGATTTTTTTGATTAGCCGTGATTGGCGTACTTGCCGTGCAACTGTTCGCGCTTTTTCTTTACAGCTATTTCGGCGTCTTTGAGTTCAGAGTATATACCGCAATAGATAATATCCAAATTGTGTCTTACCCTTGCCATCCATTTGCCGGTATTCTTGTGAAAGGTTACACCCTTTACGCCGCTGGTGTTGTTTTTATTTATAACCCGATTGTGGCTGTTTTGATTGCGGTTTGCTTCGCGCAGATTTTCAATCCTGTTATCGTGGCGGTCATTATTGATGTGATCCAGCATTTTAGGCAGGTAGCCATTACAATAAAGGAACGTCAATCTGTGAACGTAATAGAGCGCACCATCAACTGTGGTAGTTATGTATTTGCTGCTTCGAGTCCCTACCTTTTTGCCAGCCCTGCGCTCTCCATCTTTAAAGTGCAAAGCTCCGTGATGGTAATCGTACTTACTTTTTATTCTCTTTAGTAGCTGCTTCTCGCTTAGTGTTTTCATCGCACTTCCCCTTGTTATCAGTATTGATATTTTTTTTCCCAAAAATGTTATCAAAATTTGCATCAAATGCGGCTTTGTCAGTTGGCCGCTGCTTACTGCCCTTACCAGACATTCTCTCTCCTTTAGCTCGGCAAGCCTCGCCAGTTAATAATTATAAGGTTACTGATATATTTACTTTGTGTTGCCTCAGTAGATATACGACTAAACTCAAGATGTTATAAACCCTTTTACTAGCAAAAGTAAAATTTACGATCTAAGGGCAAAAGCGACTTAGCGGTTTAAACAATGCCTGTATCGGATATCCAACCTATCCCTTAGCAGAAACCGATCTGCTTTGGGGGCTATGTACTGGAGGGTCAACCACGCTCCGACGTTTTATCTAAGGGTTTCGTCGGCCTCTAGCCCAAACATTGTTTGCAAAAAGAAAGGGAGTCTTGCGAGTGTACGGTATCGTACAATATGATAAACTTGCCTTTCTTGGTCTTCGCACATCAAGTATAAGCCTTTTCCCGGCTTACTGTAAAGCCCCCGCAACGGGGGTTTTATTTATTCTGAAGCTATCTGGCAAAACTGGTCCAGCGTCAAGTCAAAAATCTCGCATAATCCTTGCACAGTGTGGAGCTTCATATTCTTCTGTTTACGCCACTGTGAGACTCGCTGTCGGCTTACCTCCATTGTCTTTGCTAGTTGACTGGAGTTGATACCGCGCTGCTCTTGGGCGATTACTAAACATTGTCCTGCGTTAGTCATAATTAAATGTCCTGTGTTATTCTGATGACGCAGGGCTGTTCCCCCGGTCCTGTTTTCTCCTATGGTAGTTTAGCCCCCGAAAGCCTTGTGCCGTAGGGGGCTTTTTTTACCTAGAAGGGGATATCTTCGTCCAGCTCTTCCATCGTCATATCAGCCACCTGAGCGACTGCATTCCCTGCTACTGGGGCGCTTTGCTGGCCATCAGTATAAATAACCTTTACATTCCCTAGTATTGGCGTCTGGACCTTAGCGTCACGCTCTTCTTTAGTGACAGTCTGACTAATAAAACCGTTATTCTCGTATTGGTCTGCATTTTCAGTATCAACAAACGTCGTAACGTCTAGATAGATTCCTTTTTTGCCAGTGTACAGGCGTGACTTGTCGATTTTGGTTACGTCGATTCTCAGTGATAATCCTACTTTCATTTTAACTTCTCCACTTGGTTTAAAATTTCCGCTACGGCCTTATTGACCTCAGCAGACAGTTTTGCGACATATTCGTCATCGCGTTCAACCCGCACTAAAACATGCGGCATTTCTGGGTGGTAGGCAAAGAAGTCCCACCATTGTCTTTTGGCAATCATCATGCAGCCCTGTATCTGCTGCCAGTATTTCTTAACGCCTACCTGCGGGTCTCTAAGATAGCTAACCATCGTTTTCGGGGCAGGTGCTTTTATTTCCAAACCGCCCTCATCAAGTATCAACCCATCAGGCGAACAGCCAAACTCAAAGCTGGTATCTAAGATAAATCCAGTCTCTATTACATCATTGCCAGATATAAACTCGTATGCTTCCCTAGCCTCTGGCTCAAGTTCAGTTCCTCTCTCCATCCAAGAAGTAACGTGGAAGGGCTCAGATTGCCCTGTAAGGCGTTCTGCGATCAATTCATTGATGTACCCATCAGCAGAGGTGCTAGGCTTCCCAGATAGCGTTATAAGCTTAGAAAACATGCTTGCAGACGGCTTGCCCAGTCTTGCAGCAAGCCATTCTGGTGAGCCCTGCTCATGGTCTAGGATAATCACTTCTTGGCCTCTAACGCGGCAACAGCGCGATCATAGTGTACAGCTAGAATCTGATCCACAGAACTAACCTTCAGCCACTTGCAGAATTTCTCGCTGTCAGCACCAGTCTCATCAAGTAATTTCTTGATGGCGATAATCTGGTCGTCAGATACAATCTTCTTATCATCACCTCGCAGTGTTGCAGACTCTGCATCATCATCCGCGCTTGGAACCCCTGCAATGGCAGATAAAGATATTCTCCGAGCATACGTCAAAGCGCTGGCGCCAGCCTGTGGGTCTCGTTTAACCATTGGCAGCGTAAATTGGCCTTCTAGCCATTGGCCAGATGTATGCATTAACCGGGTGCAAACGCCCATGCCATTCTCGTCAGTTACCGGAAACTGGGTGTAGCTTAACCCGTTATCGGCAAAAGGTTGTTTGATCGCCTTAATTACCGACGTTAGATCGGCATATTTAGACTTAAAGAATGGGTTGGCGCTGTCTTTAACAGCTCCGCCCATCTGCTCCTGCGCTTTACATAGTGCTGTTGCCAGCTCGTTAATTAATTCACTTGATTTCATGTTTGACCCCCTATGGTCTGTTCATAACAATAACGCGCACCGTAAGCTTGATAGTACGCCTCAGATTGGTTTTCTAGCGCGGAGTATCCAGCCAGACAATCAGCGTCCCCACGATCTAAATCGTTTAATTCTTGTTCCATGTTTCCCCCTATTTGCCCCCGAAGGGGCGGTTTTTATTCTTGCATTTCTTTTAAGACTTTTACTGCATCGCGTCTGCACTCTGCGCGATCCGCGTAAAAACTGCTGTCGATTAAAATTCCTGCATGTTGGTGCTTGGCCGTCATACAACCAACACTGTCAGTTGATATCTTGATGTCTGATGTTTTCCAGTAATTATTCATTTTGTAGCCCTTTGTTTTATTGATTGCCCCCGAAGGGGCATTTAGTTTATGCAGCGTATAAGAATGTTTTGACTTCTCTAATCTCTTCCATTGCATTGCAGTACGCCTCTTCAATTTGGAAGATTTCATTCTTAATGTTCTTTGCATATTTTCTGCTTTGTTCTGTGTCAAAGCCTCGCAAACATTCTTCCAATGTATTGCCATTCGCTTGCAAACGGATAATGTCGTTTTTAAGTATGTTTAATCTGCTTGAGTTCATTTTATAGCCTTTTTGTTTTTTTGATTGAGGTTCTATTGTAGGCATTACTCTTTACAGCGTCAAGTATTATTTTACATATAATAAAAAAAAGGCAAAAAAAAGCCCCGCAATAAGCAGGGCATGTTCCATGTGGAACCTAGTAGGACCAGATAACAGGCGCTGTGGTTCGGTCGTCGATGTGAATAAAGGTCTTGGCAATACCTATGCCTTTAAAGCCAGCCTTCATGGCCTCAGATACAATTACATAACCTTCGGCGCCGTTGTTGATTTTAACGTCGGCGGCAATTCCACGGCTATGTGTGCCCGGAGTAGATTTTGCTTTTTCTATGCTGTGGCCTTCTGGGTCACGGTATCCGCTGGTAATCACAAAGGGAAATCCGCAAACGTGCCTGAGCTCATCTAGCCGCTGCACAAAATCCTGTGACATCTGATTATTACCTGTTTCCTGACAATCAAAGTCAGAGATGCTGAAATAGCGCACTAATAGGTGCCCTTCCAGATACGAAACTTATCAAAGTCGCCAGACAGCATCTTGCGCTTAATGACATCCTTCTTGGCCTCGTGATCGTCCCAGTTAAGCCCGGCTTCTTTTACCCACTCAGCAACAATGTGCATAGGGATTGTGCCGACTAGACGGCTCTCGCCAGTTTGGCCAATGCCAGCCTCTCGGATCTGCTTAGCTTTCTCAATGTGTGCGGTATTATCAAAAGTCTTCTCGACAATAATACCTGTCGCGGTTGGCTTAATAATTTCTTTGACTAACATTATTTCTTGCTCCTTTTTTTAGCTGGAACCTTTTTCTTGGCTACTTTTTTAGTTGCCGCTTTTGCAGCAGCCTTGCCTGCCTTTGTATAGGCGTATCTCTGACCATTAACCATTGGCATGTCTATTTCCTCATTTTAAAGAAAAAAAAGGGGGCCGGAGCCCCCTCTTCTATACTACATTGCTTATGAAACAGTGTTATCAGCAATGATACCAGACGCCTTCTCATTCTTACAAATCAGAGTCAGCTCAGTAAGTACCTGTCTGCGAGTCGAATCACCAGTCTTAGCAAGTGCAGTGTTCTTAGTTGGACGCAATACGCCAACTGCCCACATGTCATTTTGCATGATGAATACGTCGCGTGAACGGTTCTCACGAGTAGGAACAAACTCCACAGTGCCCCAAGGCGTTACATAGACAGCAAGGCTTTTAACAACTTTCTCATCACCGGCCTGAACCTGTGAGCGCTGGTTGTTATTACCTGTAAAGCCGAGTGCAAGGTTCATTTGGAAGCTAGACAGATAAACTGCGTCTGGCTTTCCGCCCTGTGCCCAGATGCTTTGCATAGTCGTGTCAAAGCGAGCCTGAGTAAATGCAACAGCGGTGCCGTCGTCAGTTCGTGCATTAGTACCGTCGCCGGTAGGATCAGCACCAGAGTTACCAGTTTCGTTGGTAGAGTTAGTTAACAACCAAGCTGGAGCGCCAGCAAGCTCACGAGCAGTAGTTGAGTTACCAGCAACGCGAGCGTTGTTAGCAAACAAAGCTGCTTCTATGTCTAATTTTTGTTCTTTTGCAATTTTCAGGGTTTGGTAAGCTTGCTCCGCTGCGCGGCCTGCTTTCTTTAAGCCTTCGTCTGTGTCAGGAATGCTAACAGAATTCTTGAATATCTGCGTATAATTCCCAAGGCGGACAGTAGAAGCACGGGCTTCAGAAGCTGTATCATCTCCCTCAATGTGCTTATTGTCAGCGCTTGAGCGTAAGGTGTCGGTTTGCCACTCGTGCAGAGTATTGCTGGCTTTGACTTTCTTACAAGCTGAGTAGAATGGGGTCTCTTCGGGACTAATTTGATAAATTACGTCCTCCAAATCTTCCCTAATTCCTTTTGCGTCATACGAGTCGAACGTGTTTGATGGCTGAGCCATGATGTATTACCTCAATTTTTTAGGATTAAGCTGAGAGCATCTTCAATACTCCCGCTGGATTTAAGTTTTGATCGTCTCTTCTCGGTCGCCTTTTTACTGCTATTTGTCGGTTTAGCACCGGCCTTCACTGTCCGCGATCTGCGTTTTGCAGGGTTGGCTTTGTCTTCCGCAGCTTTCTTCCCATTCATAATTTCACGGTATTTCATGGCGTCGTGCAATACTCTGATTGCCCGGCTGTCCATTACTTGACCGATCTCTTCTGGCTGATACCCATAGACTTCCGAGCCAATAGCTAACATCTTATCGCGTACTGCGGATGCTTTCTTCTCGTCGGAAAACTCAGGAATCTGCTGTTTCAGGGTTTCCAATTCTTGGTGTAGGTATGCCTGCGTAGCGGCCTGCTGCGCTTGAGATTGCTGTTGTGTCACAGCCTCAAGTTGTTGCATCTGACCACTATATGCCGCAACGTCGTCATCGTATTTTAATTTGGCATCCATGTACCCAATAGGGTCGGTGTCAAACAATTCTCGTGACGGCTGTTGTGGCGCCTGCATCATTCCACCAGATTGTATCTGCTGGTACATTTGAGCAATATTTTGGCGCTCGTTTAAAAGGGCATTGTAAACCTCTTCGGCCTGCTTACGCTGCGTCGCAGCTTCTTGCATACCCCTTTGGACGTACTTCTGACCACTGTATCCTTGCTTGAGCTCATCTAAGGTTACAGCCACTTCCTGTCCATCTACTTTGACAGTGAATGACTGGCCTTCTTGGGCGGCATCTTCAGTATCTTCGTCGTCCTCGGAATCATCCGTTTCCTCATCTGACTCATCATCCTCATCGGAGTCGTCGTCAGGAGCCTCATCATCTTCATCGGACTCTTCTGATTCTTCTTCGGGCAGTTCATCCTGCGCCTCCAAATCCTCTTCAGGTTCAATAATGCTGGCTACAGCACCTTCAATGGTGCCATCAAATTCTACTTCTTGGTTCTCAGTCGTTTCCACGGTGCTGTTCCTTTCTCTTTCTTGTCGAATATTGCCTCGTCCGCTAATACGGTGTGGAAGTAATCTTCGATCTTATCTAGCGCCCTGATTATATCATGCGCATCGGTAATAGCCTCACATTGAGACTGGCTGTTCAGGAATACATTAACTTGCGCATCCCGAATCTCTTTAATGACTTCCTGATAGGTGTCGTCATTGCTAAGCGTCCGTACTCTGGCCGCTTTTGCTTTAATATTCAAAATCTACCGCCGGTTACAGCTTGCGCAGGGGCTTCTGCCGGGTATCTAGGCACGTTCTGCATCTGCTTAACTTGCGCTACATCTACTGCTGTGCCGTACTTACCAAGAATCTCAGCGGCGCTAACCAGTAGGTTCTGGTCCATCTTATCACGCTCCCGGTCATCTGCTGCAATAGCCTTCTGGGCATCAATCTGGAGCTTAGCCATGTCAGTCTGAGCTTTAGCCTCGGCCTTTAACTGCTCTGCCTGTAGATAGGCTGTGCCTTGATCCATTGGCGGCTGTTGCTCACCCTGCTGCTGCTGCGCTAATAACTGCTGCTCTTGCTCTGGGCTCATAGGCGCAAAGTATCTGTCGGCATTTCTTACGCCATTTAACGCCAGCATGTCTGCCAGTGTATTGCGGATCTGCGACATCGACACCAGCCCATTTGACGGTCCATAGCTCTGGAATATTTGCATCTGCATTTGCAGCGCCTGAGTCAAGGCAGCATTTCTTTGGTCCTCACGACCAGTGCCCAAACCAACATTCACAGAGGTATCCATCTTCTTGTTCCAAGATCGTGGATCAACCGGGATGTAATCTTCACCGCTAACGCGCATTATTTTTGCTTCGTCACAATTTTCTATGACTAACTTTAGCATCAGTTTGAACATCTGGCGAACACCGCCTTCAGCCAGATTCCTAGCCATTACCTCAATCTGCCCGGCAGCTCCCTGCATCGTAGCATTTACTGCGGTTGCAGTAGTAGCCTGTAGGGCGTCAGGGTTAAGACCTAAACTAGCTCTAGATATGCCTACTTTTTGCTCAATAGCTGAGTCGTAGTATTCAATGGCCGATAACGTCTGTGCAGCAACAAACGGTACGGTGAGAGGGACAATTGCCCCGCCCTGACGCACCCGGACGATTCCGCCGATTTCGTTATTTAGCATGTCATCCATGTTAACTGCGCCATCGATGACTTCGGTGCGGGGGTGGTTAGTTAGTGCAACATTATCTAACACTCCGCGCAGCATCATTGTGGCAGCGTCTTGGTCCTCGCATAGTAGGTCAGCAATAGACTTGCCATAAAAAGTGTGAGGCTCAGGGTCAATTTCAAACGCAGCAAACGGCTGGTCTCCCCAAGGCTCAAAGCTTAATAGCTCATATGCAGATCCGCCCAGAACAACTTTTTGCATTTCTGCAACGCCAGTTCCGTTTACGTCTATCTTCATGTACAGCTCGGTAAGTGCCACAATGCGCATAGACGGGTCCATAGCATTATCGTCTTGCTGGTAATCCTGCTCATAGCCTCGACGCTCATAGCGCTCGACATCAGAGAAGGTGTCAGAGTGACCTAGCCCAGACAACTCAGATACAACATCAAAGTCGTAACCCATTGCTACCAAGTCACTTACTCTGACCTCGGTTCTGTGGCCAACAACGTATGCCGTATCGATACTCTTTGCGTTCCGATCAATAAAAAACTCTTCAGGCGGAACAGACTCAACACAAAGGTCGCCCATTTCGTTGATCTTGCTAACCTTCAAATCATGGCGCGGCATTTCTATTTCAGCTCCAAACTCGTCTAGCTCGATAGAGATGTTAGTAATGTGCTCTACAACTTCAACGTTCTGCTCATTGACGATGGTAGAAAATTCCATGTCATTCAAGTTGTTAAATGTGTACGTTTCGCTCTCTTCGTATGTATCCCAATAGACCTTAACAATTCCGGTCTTTTTCAAAAGGGCATCATGGAAAACGTCATTTAATACATCGTACCCGTTCAGCTCTTGGAACTTATACTGGATGTATTTAGTAGCCTGCTCGGCAAACTTAATATCTTCTGGACCTGTAGGCACAAACTCAACCGGGCGATCAGTAGATAGGAATACTCTAAGCAAGCTTGGCTTGATAGATCTAATGGCGTCGCGGACCTTGGTTGAGACGACAGATGACCTGCCTTCTTCTTCGCCAATATCGACTTCTCCGTTGTAGTAGCGTTGGGCCTTAATTCGGTCCTCAGCTACATCACTTTCAACAAAATCAATAGCGTCCAAAATTGCTTCACGCGCAATGTTCTCAACGTCATCTGCTTCTAATGGTTTAAGTTCCACTTACTACTCCTAGAAAAATTTACCAACCTTAGCCGGAATTGAATCTGTCCCGCCGGGAATTTCCGCGCCTTGCTGTGATCCTGCTGTTCTAGATGTCTTGGCAACAAATGCCGCCACCTTATCCCCTTTTTTGAGAAGCTCACCAAAGACGGTATTGTCTTTTAATGCTCGCTCTACTAGATCTGGCGACTCAGAATACAGTATTTTGACTACTTCTACCATCTGTCGGTCTGACAGACCTTCAGCAGAGGGGACCATGTTCCCTATTAATTTGGCTAACGCTAACGGGTCTCCACCTAAGCCTCTGGCAACGTCATCCATCCCAACACCGCTGCCTCGCAGCTTAGCTTCACGCTGCAAAGCTTGAGTCATAGACTGAGCCCTTGGCTGAAGAAGCTTATCCATTGACGTAGCTTCTGCGGCCCTGCCTACCTTGCCTAACACTTGAGGCGCCTGATTTTTAGGAAGCAATATTCTTAGAGCCGCACCTAGCTGAACATCCTCTTTAGCCATATTCTCTAGCGTTGTTCCACTACGCCGCGCTCGGTTATTTAATGCCTGCATAGCTCCAGCTCTAAATGCATCCAAGCTTTCTGCTGGCATTTTTTGAACAATAATCTCAAGCTCATCAACATCCATTGTTAAAGCTCTTTTTTGGCCTAGCTCAAAAGCCTCGTTCTGAGACTTCATACCGGCATAACCAGCTCGCGCCTTACCAAGATCGGGGGAAGATGAATCAATCGACTCGCGCAAACCTCCTTCTTGCCTGCCTACAATCCCAGCCAATCTACCCCGGTTTTCGGTGTACAAAGATTGCGTGGTTTCTTTAGCAACTCTCCGCATTCCCTCCGCATCTTCCAAAGTTGGCATTCTATTAAACGCAACAGAACCATCTGGAAGTGTTTTAAATAACGGAACTATGCCCTCTGCATTGTAAATCTGTTCAAGCTCTTTACGCATGTCTGGGGATCGCTGAGCAATATTTAGCATCTGATCTGAAACCTCTGGGGTTACAGTTTGGCTTTCCGGTTTTGCATAAACTTTACTGTAAGCGTCAGACCTGTCTTCTTTTAGCTGAGCCTCTGTTGCCTGACGTGCTCTAAGCACGTTTGGATCATCAATGTCTGGGGCTAAAGCGCGGTTTAGGGACTCCTTCGCCTCTGCTGTTGTAGATTCTCTTCTGGCTGCACTAGCACCAAGTATTGCCGGAGCTGTGTCGCCACCTTCATTTACCATGCCTTTAATAGCAGCAGAAAGAGTTGCGTTATCAGCAATAATACGGCCATTGGCGACGTCTGATATTACTTCATCAACAGTCAATCCGGTTGCTTTTGCTAACCGTAATAACTCAGCTTGCACGGCGCTGTCAGCGCCTTTCATTTTTCGCCTAGTGAAATCCGCAAGAGCTCGTACCAGCTTACCAGCTTTTCCCGTAGCCTTTTCTGCGACTGTACCTACAACAGCTCCTGAGCCAGTTCCTAACGATACATCCTGCAATGACTGCCCACTAATAGGGTTAGCCTCAGATGTTCCGATTGCTGACAGCGCAGATTCGCCTGCCGCGACTTTCATAATGCGAGCCGTATTAGCCGCAGCACCCGTCACTCCAATTCCCGTCATTGCCATAATAATAGATGGAATAAAAGCACCGGCCACCTCTATAGTTAGTGACTCGTTAGGATTTTGCTCTTTATAGTCGCGCAAATTTTTTCTTAGCTCATCTCTAATTTGCTTATACTCGCCGCCACCTAATGATTCAGGTAGCGCAGATCGAACAGCAGCCTCAATTTCATCACTAAAACCAAAAGACGCACCCTGAGCAAATGTGCGCCCACGCTGAGATTCAGCTACGGGCTTTTGGATTAATTCTGGCTTATATGCTGCTAATATTTGCTCTTTTGTTCTAGCCATTATTGGGTGGCCTCCAGATATTCTTTTTTATCCGCATCAGACATTTCTCCCCAAATCGTGTAGGTCATTTGAGGGTCGCCAATTGGGTATTGTGAAATAGATGAAGTGTAAGCGTCAATTTCAGATTGCTGTTCTTCCATGTACTGGCTTAACCCAATCCCGCTTTGCAACCTTCGGCCTCTTTTGGTCATTTCTCGGTAGAGCTTGTTTTGCGCTTGTATTTTTTCGTCTAAATAGTTTACAAGGTCTTGACCTTTTAGGCTGTTAGGTATGTCTCTGCTTAACGCTAAATCTAGCTCTCGCTCGCTCAACGCACCGAAAGTTGCGCTGTTAATAACGTCGATACCTAGCGTAGTCCTTAAAGAATTAAACATTGCAGTATTCTCGTCAAACGCTGGCAAGAACCTTGCAAGTACGCCTGTGCGGACGCCTTCTGGAGATGCCGCCAAGTCCCTAGCTGACATCATAATATCAATAGACCTGTTAACTTGCCGAGATTTATCGAAAACGTCTTCGCCGCGTGATCTTGCGGCATCAATGTCAGCAAGATTAAACGCAGATTTGCTGTCTAGGCTGGCTTTTCCTTTGGTGGTTATCCCTCGCGTCCCCAGCTTATTTACAGTGTATCCGCCTTCTGCATTAGGATTGTAAGTAACGGTATATTCGTCGCCAGCTTGTAGCTGTACGTCGCCAACAAGCATATCTTCTTCAGCAATCCTAACACCACTAATGTTTTTGCTGCTGTAATCCGTGCCCACTGTTTTCTTTCTAAACTCTATCAGAGCATCTTTTGCCAAAGACGGATTAGCTTCAACTATAGAGGCAAGTTGATCTTCACCCTGAGAGCGCAAATATTGAGCAGTTTGGTTTGCCTGCTTGCTTGATGTCCGTTGTTTCTGGCGATCAACATATGCCTGCTGTATTCCAGCGTCAGGTGCATAGCGCATAGTATTGAACATGGCCTGCAAATCTTGCATCTTCTCTTTGTCGCCAACAAAATTTTGGATGCCTGAGCCAAGGCGAGATAACAATCCCTGCTTAGGCTGAGGGGGCTGTTGAGAAGCTTGCGGGGGAGCCTGTTGAACCTGAAGCTGCTTAGGCATTGCTCCGCCCATTGGCTGGTTAAACTTAGCCATAGGATTAAAGCCAGCAGCCGGGTTAAATGTGCCGTTAGCTTTAAGGCGATCCATCTCTGCCTGCATCTGTTCTGGTGTCATTATGGTTACGCTCCCATTTTACCGATTAAAGCCAGAAGGCCACTCATATCGACGTCGCCTTCATTTGTCTGACCGGGCATCATTGGCTGGCCCATGCTGGGAATCTCAGGCAAAGGCATCATACCGCCGCCGCGCTGTAGTGGTAGCATTCCCGGAGGCTGGTATTGGTGAGACATGCCCTGCATCGCGTTACCTATTCTATCTGCCATACCCGGCTGCTGAGCGTTTTGCATTGCCTGACCAAACGCTGCGTCAGTTGCTGGGTTGCCTTGAGCCATTGCCTGACCTATTGCCGCAGTATTATCCATTGCACCAGTGTTAGGCGCCATGTTGGGATCTAGCAGTTGAGCAGCATCTGTAGGTAGAGCTAAGCTTGGAGCTGTAGGACCGAGATTCATCATATCCCCGGTGTTGGCTTTCATGCCCTCAATTAATGCAGGGTCAACCATACCGGCACTCTCCATCATCTTGCGGAGCATCTCTTCTTTGTCATCTTCTTTCTTATATCCAAACATCTTATAAGTCCTTGTACAGTTCGCCGTAGTTTACAGCCATATAGCCGGATGGGGTGGTAACTACCATCTCAGGCATCACCTTCTCTACTTCCTGAGCAATTACACCCAGTGTCATGTGGTTGTCTAAGCCCTTATCTATGGCGTCCTCAGTCCAATCCCAAGTGTAGAGACCTAAGCCATTTGGCAGGTTTCCTACTTGGTTAATATTGGTCTTCAGTCGTGCGTCAGAACCAAACAATCCTGCTGCCATTGTCAGGTAATCTGTAGCGCCAAGGTCTTTACGGGTCTGCTGGCTCTGAGGTATTGAAGATGCTCCAAGTGCCTGAGACAGTAATCCGATAGACTGGTATGGCGACTGACGGTAACCTTCAAACTGAGCTTTAGCCGCATCAATAAGCTGCTGCTGGATAGCCTGCTGAATCATACCCTGCTGAGCAAGGTTCTGGTTAACAGTCTGGCCCATTCCGAAGCCAAGATTAGATAGCGAGCCTAACTGACCAGCCGCACCTAGACGCTGACCAGATCCAGCCAATCCTGCCTGCTGATTAGCTAACTGAGCCGCCTGAGACTGCTGAGCGTTAAACTGTCGAGATTGGTTAATCGCATTCTGGTTGTTCATCATCTGCGTATTGGCAGCACTAGATCCAAACTGCCTAGCTTGATTTAGCGCGGCCTGATTAGATAAATTTGCAACATTACCTGCCTGAGCGCCAAACTGATTTGCCTGATTCATTGCGGCAGCATTAGTAAGCGCAGCAGTGTTACCTGCCTGAGCACCAAACTGAGACGCTGCTTGTTGCTGTGCCGACGCCTGAGCTGCTGCTTGGTTTTGAGCAGATGCACCAAACTGTGAAGCTTGATTAGCCGCCTGTGCGCCAAATTGCCCGGCTTGATTAAGGGCGTTTTGATTTGCCAAAGCAGCCTGATTCTGAGCAGATGCTCCAAATTGCGAGGCCTGATTCGCAGCAGCTTGATTTGACAGAGAAGCCTGATTAGCTGAAGACGCGCCAAACTCACTAGCTCTCATACCGGCAGACTGATTAGCAAGAGCTGCTTGCTGGGCCAAATTGGCAGTAGTTGTGCCAGCCTGAAGTCCAGCTTGCTGATTAGCAAGACCGGCCTGCATTCTTGTGGCAATATCTTGCTGGGCCATTCCTTGAGCCTGATTGAATCCAGCCTGTCTAAGTTGCCCGGCAGACTTTGCAGCCTGATCAGCAAATGCTCTGTTTGTTTCCGACTCCATAATACCCTGTCGAGAACCACCGAAAGCGCCAGCAGCAGTTGCCTGAGCACCAACATCGTTAAGCGACATTTGGCGAGCCCTGTCTAGGTCAGACAATGTAGATTGAACTACTTGGCTTTCATAGGGGTTAGTGTACTGGCCAAGGTTTGTGCTCCCTAGCTGCCCTGCGGCAACGTCACGAGATTGGACAACAGGTGATGCAGCTATTCTTTCAGCTTCAAATCCAGTAGCCCCTGTTCTTTCGGCACCGTATCCTTGCGAGCCGGTTTGAGCTGGGTTATAGCCTTGCGACCCGTAACCAGTAGATTCTACGCCAGCACCTTCAAATCCTCTTGCTCCAGCTCTAGTCGCGCCATAACCTTGAGCACCAGTGCGAGCAGCTCCATAACCCTGAGCACGGCCCTGAGATGCTCCATAGCCGGATGAATTAACATTTAACGGCTGATACATCATCTCTCTACCAGCTCCAGCCATAGCGCCTTGTATGCCCCTTGCTGCGCTTTGGTTAATGTTAGGTGGTTGAGCTGAGCCGCCACCTTTTCCGCCACCACTGCCGGGATTTGGATTTTGGCCGGTAAAATCACCAGCGTTAGGAATTGTTCCTGTGCCCGGAGCTTGGCCAGGATTTTGACCGGGGACATCCATTGGATCGCCTTCCATTACAGGGCCTTGATCTGTAGATGGACCGCCGGGAGGGGGAAAGCCAAGGGGGCCTTGGTTTCCAATGGGGTCTTGGTTTCCATTGTTAAACTGTTGCTGCATCTGAGCCAAAGCTTGATTAGCCTGTTGGTCTTGCCCTTGCGAATTTTGTCTGCGTGTTAGCAGAGCCTGATAATCAGGCGACTGCATGAAGGAATCGATTTGTTGCTGACCTTGACGCTGTGTCGATGGGCCGCCGGGAGAAGGAAAGCCACCGGGGGGAATAAGCGGAATACCTTGTCTGCCGAGCTCTCCAAAACCACCGCGAGGCACCTGCGTCATCGGGCCTTGATTCTGATTGCCACTCAAGTCAGGAGGCATGCCGACATAGTTGCCGCCGCCATCAAAACCTAACTGGCCTGTTCTTTGGACATTAGTCCCGACAGGATTAAAAGTATTAGTTGGCAGACTAAACTCAGGCGCTGCAAATATGCTTTGACCCATAGCTCTGCCAGCGCCACCGCCATCGCTGGTGCCCATAGCTCTGCCGCCACCTTGGCCATTGCCAAGTTGGGGTCCCGCAGGTTTAAGGCCACCCATCATCTGCTGTCCAACCATCCCTGTGTTCTGAGGTACACCGTTTCCACCAGCCATTATGATTTCCTCAGATTCATCATCATTTCGTCAACATTATAATCCATGTTTTGGGCTATAAGCTCGTTGTCAACTGGACCTTGCGGGAAGTTGCCGCCGCGAGTGTCTGGCATAGTTGCTTGCCTGCCTCCGTTAAAAGAAAAGCCTCCAGCATTTCCGGGATTGCCCATATTGTAATTAGGCATACCCATAGATCCGCCTTCACCGTAGGAAGGGAAATTGTAGTTGCCTGCGCCAGAGTCGTTACCAAATAAAGCGTCGTACTTTTTGGCGTACTCTGGCTGTTTTTCTTTAAACTGAGCAACAGCATCTTCAAACAGGGGGGCAGAGCTGTAGCCCGACATTCCGTTACCGTAGTCTGTCGCCTGTGGCATACCGGCCATAGCATCACCCGGAGCGGCCATGCCAAATGCAGCGGCAGCGTCTAGGTTGTTTTGCATAGATGCTTGCTGTGTGGGGTTAAAACCAGCAATGTCTGGGCCATAGTATGGCATGTAGCCAAGCTGCTGTACGTCCTCAGCTCTCTGCAAGTTTCTTATAGTCGGCGCCTTTGCCCACTCTGGAATGTCTGCTTTTGTGGATTGACCACCGCCTTTACCACCGCTCATATCATATATCCTTGCTAAGTGTAGTGAACGCCTCGGTCCACCCTTTGCTTAATAAGACCCTTGCCCAGCCTCTACGGCCAGCAATTGTCATGCCCGTGCATCCTTGCGATCTTGCAAACTCTACCGCCGACTCATCCATATCTACGATTTGATTCTTTTCTCCGCCTGCCAAGAATATATGAAACACTTTTTTCCTTGGAAACGAGATTATTTCTGTTACTGCGCAGCCATTCGGAGATGGCCAAAACTGCATGTATCCGCTCTTAATAGCCTCGACAATATCTTCGTACTCGTGCGTCCCGCCGCTGTACTCCAGCGCCGCTTTAATCCACTTCTCACAACGATCTAATTCTTGCGCTAATTCGGTCATGCGTCCCCCTGCTGTAGGGCCCGATTATAGCATTTATTGACGACTTCTGGTTATTGTTAGGGCAATGGGCTGAGACGCCGGAGCAAATGAAGTTGCAGCCGCTCCATCAAGCAATAAAGCAGTGTCAGACACAGCAAATTTTGCCTGCAAATAAGAGCCTGCCGCAATATTGATTTGATCGCTTACACCAAGAACCGTATAGGCGTTGTTATCGTGCATAGTGATTCTTTCAGAATGATCTATGTCAGTCCCGTTAACCGACAACCAGTAGTAAGCCGTCTTACTCGATGAGTTTGATGATTTAAATTGCAAGTGCCCTTGTATCGAATAAACTCCGGCCTCTGCAAACATTATTTTAGTGTTGTCAGATCCGTTAATTGACAGGCCGCCGCTTGCACTTACCGACGTAAAAGCTATCGGGTAGGCAGTGTCTGCCTGCGCTGCGGTTATGCTGCTGGTAGCTGCAAACTCACCGTATCCGTCAGCTAGAACAATTTGCCTATACTCGCCATTCTTAGATACTACCGGGTAGCCTGTCCTGTCCCACAGAATAACGCCATCATCAAACGCTGATTCGCCTGCAATGTAATTTGCAAGCTTTGACCTTGTTCTGGATAAAAAGCTTACCAGCCGTTCGCCCCAAGGCTTCCAGTCCGGTCCTAACGGGGGTGGCGGATTCTCAGCTAAGCTCATCGATTACCGCCGGGGATTACGTTCAACCGCATTTTGCCAGCTCGCCAGTCTTTAAGTTCGCTGCCATTAATGCGCATTCTAACTTGCCGCCCACTAAACCTAGCTCCTGTTGGATTAGATAAAGTGAATGGCCCATGACTGGTTTCGGCGTCGTTAGGATAGAACCGAGTCTTAAAGGTCAGCGTGACATCGCCTTGATTTAATTCATCAGGGACTATTTCGTTAACCTTTGCAATCTGATCACCCTGAGCAATAGATACAGGCCCGCTTTCTAAATACGTTTCGCTGGTCCCGTGATCATATCCAACCTCGTGGTTGTACACGTTACCTGCCGTATCAAACATAACCGGGTTATCCAATACGCCAGCATCAACCGCTGCGCTGCGAGCAAGCTCACCAATATTCCAATGCCCTTCCTTGTAATCAAATATTACATAGCGGTCGTTCTCAAGAGAATCGCCGCTTGGGTAGAACCACCAGATCTCTCCAAACTGAGAGTTGTTAACGGCAAATACTTTGCTTTTCTGAGAATGGTTTATGTCTTTAAAAACGTGGTCTGAGACGTCGCAAGGCATTTCCTGCACAGCAGAGCCGTTGTAGGTAAAGAAGCTCTTAGAGCCCATCCAGAAGGCGCCCTCGTCTACAGCTACCGCAGACATGCGAGAGATTGTTCCGCACGACGTTCCAACCCGCTCAAAACCGTAAACAGTTGGCGGTCCGTTGTAGGTTGCAACATGCGCATCGACAGATGTTAGCAGCAAAGTCCTGCCTCTCACCGGGATGCCACACATTAGCTCGCCAGAGGTCTGAAGCTCAAGGTCACCCGCTTGGTTGGTCGCAGCAGCGGTCCAGACAGTATTATTCTCTCTGTCACACCACTTCACTAATCGCGGATTGCCGCCAGCTCCAAGAGCAAACAGAAACCGCTCCTCGGTGACAACAATAGCGCCATTGCCTACTGGGGCATTAGTAATAGCCGCAGCCTTAGCGGAAGTGTTTAATTGCCATTCGTATATCTTGCCGTCCTTTGAAGAACATGCAATCAGATACTGACCCCAAGTGTCCATTGACCACGTTGTGACCTCTTCAGGAACTCCATCATACGGGCGCTGTGTGCCGAAATCTGACAAACCATAAAACGACCCGCCATACCCAATATTTTCTGTGGCATGAAGGTCACCAGAGGTAAGGCCGACGGGAGTAATATCTGCAACAGTGCTACCGGGGGTAAGGTGATACAGTTTTTCGTAAGTTCCCGCAGCAATGTGCGCGTCTACGCTGTTATCGTTCCAAGTGAGTGCCCCTCTGGGAGCGTATGCAAAAGCACTTGCCTTTCTTGAGGTCCAACCGCCAACCGGGCGAACAGATCCGTTCTGCCACCTAATAAGGTTAGCATCTCTCCACCGGCCAACTGAGTCTAAGTCAGTACCGTGCTTAAAGACGCCAGCAGGAATATCTATACTAATGTATGCCATCAATTTTTCCTTTCAAGCAGCAACGCTTATTTTATTTCTCGCGCTGAACGCCTTTGGTTTTTTCTACGGTGCGCATGGCGCCTAATCCGAGCATGCCCATCAGCACAGTAGTAAGCAGGGAGCTATCTACCGGGGGGACAGTAACCCAGATACCCAAGATAGGGGATAGGATAGTAGAATAGACTAGCGCGAAGCAGCATGACCATCCCACGGCTGGACGCCATCCAGCAATAAACAAAGACTTATGTGCCGCTTCCACCTTGTTGACTTCCAACTGGCCCTTGGCAAGCTCTTGGGCATGTCGCTCGGCCATTGTGCTTATCTCGTGAGATAGCTTGGCCTTAACATCCTTGTCTAGTATAAACTTGTCTAGCAGGTTAGAAACTGGGCCTATCAATGCTTGTAACATATTATTGTATCCACTTTGAGACAGCAAAAATTGAGATGATCACGGGGTACATCATCCATAACATGCGCTCTAGCTTGTTAAATCTTTGTGCGCCATCATCAAGCCTACGTTCGATGTTGGAGTAGCGTTCAGCGCACAGAGTTTCATGCGCTTCCATGCGGGTGATCGTATCTTCTGCCATATTAGAATCCATAATAGTAGGCTGCGGCAAACGCTGCTAACAAGAGCAGGCCACCGCATATGTTTTTAACAATATCTTCATTTTTGGATATTCGGCGCAGCTTGGCCATTCTTTCTTTATTCAAGCGCTCCTTGTTTTCCATTAAAGACCTATGCTGTATTGCCAGCATATCGCGCCAGACTTCCCGTGGCGTATGTTTTTTAAGCTCCTTCTCTTTAGCGCGTATCTCAGCTTTTGCCCATGCCAAATCAAGCGCCTCAGCCTGAGTCAGAACATGGTCACCAGCTTTGGTAGCCTCTTCGATAATCTCGACAGCAACTTTTGATTCTGTGATTGTAGAAAATAACCCTTTAAGATCAGACAGGTGACTACCTGACTCTTTGACGGTTTTAATCCCCGCGTTCAGAGTCTTTAAGGCGCCAACTACAAGAGTTATTTCAGCAATCATTTACTCGACCTCAACCCATGACGTTGTGTCTTCATCCCAGTTGTAAATCTTACCGTCATCTGGGTAAGCCGTTGGAGCTTCCCAAAGACATGTGGCATCGTTTAGCGTCCAGCTTGCGTAGGGCTGTGGAGCGTAAAAAGCATCACGCTCTGAGTCGTATGTAAACCCTATACCAGCGTAGTTTTTTCGGAGTGCTATACCGCTGTCATCATAACGCTCAAGGGAAGTTACGGTAGTCGTTTCACCGTTATCCTCTACCCATGATTTTTCAACTTCATGATAGGAATAGTGAACACCCCCAAATGTATTGTAAGAGGTTTGAACCCATGCTCCTTCACAGTAAGCGTCAATAAAATCTTGTTCGGCAACGATTACATCTTGAACGACACCGTCTTGTATTTTTGCAAAATGTGCCATATTAATTATCCTGTAACGAAATTGCCGGAGCTTGTGAATGTGTGGTAAGTGTAGCCGCCAGCAGAGGAAACAGTCCCGCCAGTTGCTATTTGACCGCCCTCATAGCGAACAATAACAACGCCAGAGCCTCCAGAATGGCCTCCACGCGAACTTGACTGATAGGCCATTGGCGCACCGCCACCACCACCTCCTGTGTTAGCCGTTCCAGCAACAGCAACAGTAACGGCGCTGCTATAGTTACGCCAGTAACCACCAGCTCCCCCGCCTCCATTACCGCCAGACCCCTGACCACCATCGGTGTTGACCCACACAGCGCCACCACCGCCGCCAGCGTAGTATGTGCTATTTAACCACTGCTTTCCTGCGCCCCCGTTGCCACCGTAGGTGGAAGTGAAGGAATTAGTGCAGTTCCCTCCTGCCGCCCCTGCGCCACCGCCACCGCCACCGCCAGCGTGGTGTAAAGGCCGGTTATAAGCAGCTTGCGGGGCATTAAACCAATGTCCATATCCGCCAGCGTTACCGTCACCGCTACCACTAGCAGAGCCGCCAGATTTAGTGCTTGTGTTTAAAGAGCTACCACCGCCTCCGCCAGATGTACCGTTGTTGGCACCACCTCCAGCAGACTCACTCGGCGCACCACCGCCGCCACCGTTAGCCAAAACATTATTGCTACTATCTATTGGGCTTGTAAGGCCTGCTCCTTGAATCCTAGACGTTGCTCCAGCAGCACCATAATATGATGTGACAGTTTCAGCGGCGCCAGCACCAACTACTACTGTAAATGTTAGCCCACGCTCAATCTGGCTTGCTGTAGTCGCTATATAGCCTCCAGCTCCCCCACCGCCACCAGAGGCATAATTTTGCGAGTTCGTTCCACCGCCAGCGCCTCCGCCTGCCACTACAAGAAACTGAATGTCGTATGGGCCACTGCGATTTGGAAAAGCCCCAAAGCCACTTACGTTATAACCGAAACCAGACATATCTACTCCTTATGCGTCATTCGCAGCATCAGTGGTGAAGAACAGCTTTATGCCTAACAAACGCGCAGCGCCTGTCTGGCTGTCGGCTGATACATCACGCGAAAGTTGTAAAATGGTCAGTTTATCCACAGCACCGTAAGTAATAGGAACGTAACCAGACTCTGTTGTTACATTCATGTCATTAGACGTTCCAGAGTGCGCTTTGGCTGTAGCAACTGTTGCAGCTCCTCCAAATGCTCCGTTTAGGTCGTCACTGTCACCCCATGCGCGACCATTCAATGCCCACGCTACTGTACCTGTGTTAGTTCCAGTAACTGTAAAGAACGCTTGGAATGTAACTGATCCTTCGTTCCAGCTCTTAGGAAAGGCAACAGTGAACTGAGCAAAGTCATCAGCGTCTGCCGCAAAGTCTAGGCATTTAAGCTCTGGACCGTTCGCAAGCTCAACCTGCTCTAAGTCTGCACAGCCGTTAGTTGTCTCTGGGTACATTGCAGCCGCAGGGACATAGATAGTCTCCTTGCCAACAGTCTTCACGTTAGTAGGGACTGACGCATCAACATACGCCTTGATTGACTGCTGGGTCGCCAGCTTAGTGGCAGAGTTAGACGACATATCGTCTTCGTCTTTTATCCCGGTAACGGTTGCGCCATCACCAGCGATATTGACAGAGGTGTTAGCCACCACAACAGTGCCTGTAATCGCAGCAGCAGTTGTGCCACCAATGATTGCGCTGTTGATAGCTGATCCATCAATTGTTCCGTTATCGATGTCTGGAGTGTTGAGGTCCATATTTGCTACGGCAGTTGTACCGTCGAGCAAGTTGTCGATGTTATCTAAGTTAGTGTTTAACTTGGTTCCCCAAGTGTCAGCGGACGCGCCGACCTCTGGCTTAACAAGCGAGTATGATGTGGTAGTTGTATCAGCCATTTAAGCGGCCTCCGTAAAGTTTAGTTGTTGGCCATAACGACCATATTCGTGCTGCTTATGCAGCGTCTACCCATGTGTTGCTGGCAGGCAGGATATCAACCCAAAGCAACGTGCCGTCAATACTGAGAGTTGCAACACCCGGCATAACCGTTACACCTCGCGCTGTAATGTTTCCAGACATCAATGCACTGCTACTGGCTGTAACATTGCCGATAGCGTTTACCGATAATTGGCCACTCGCCACAGTAGCTGAGACTGCCGAGAATGTAGATCCGCCTGCCGCAGTAATGTTGCCCGATGCAGCCTGAGAAGATGCAGCGCTTAGTGCCGCAGATCGCTGAAAGACGTTGATCCCAGCAGCGGCCATCGATGACGACGCAGAGATTGGGTAGGAAATCCTAGGGGCACTATAGTCCACCGCCCCGTAAACATAACCGCCATAAACCGACGGGAAGCTTTCTTGCTCTACCGAGCCTAAATGTATCTTCTGCCCTGCTGACGAAAATGCAGCGACTGCGGTTATCTCAAGTGCGCCGCCATGCTTTAAGCCACCAATGATGGTGGTAGTAGCAACAGCAGACAGCACGGCCTCCCCAGCTATTGGGGAAGCAGCGTCTGAGAATGTAGAGTAGCCGTACCTGTACTCGCCGTACAGCATATTAGTTCAACGTAATGTCGAGATCGCCTGCTGGGATGCGGAATACATCGCCCGTATCAACAGCTTTCGATGAGCTTAGTGCGCCATATGCCATCAGGTTGCCAGAGGTCGCGGCATCAAATACGCCAACATGCGTAACAGTGCCCCAGTCGCCAGTAGCTGTAGCCCACTCAAGTGCGCCGCTGTTTGACGTAGTGGCGCCAGACGTTGTAAATGTAGCAGTTACTCTAGCGTAAGCTGATCCAGACAGCTCTGTGCCGCCGCCAGCATCGTTAGGGGTAGCAGTGTATAAACCAACGTGCAAACTTGACGGCGCAGTGTAAGCAGCGGCGCCAAAAACGTGATCAAGTATTTCTGTCTCTAGAAAGTTTGAAAAGCTCATCCGAGTCCTCGTATTTTAGTAGTTAATCCAACGCCAGAATAAGCGGCAGATTGAGAGTTTAAGTTAAGTTTGTCTACAGCTTCGCCATACAATCGCGCCCACACTTCAGCCCGGCCATCTTCGGCTAGGTATGGTGCAGAGTTAAGTAGCGATCCATAGAGATAGATGTCTGGGTAGGATGACAGTAACCAGTTGGTGGTTGCGTCGTCAGCTAATGCGGGGATCTTCTGGTAATAAAGAAGTTCAGCGGCATAAATGCCATCAGCGGTTGGAAATACCTCAAACTGGTTTTCAGAGTGAGCGTAATAAGCAGGCTTTCCTGCAATGTTGGACCCTGACTGACGCTTATCTGCCATAGCTCTGGAGCTAAGCAGGGAGATAACCGACGTATCTTGCCCGGTAAGATGGAATCGAATTGTCTCGACCCAGTCATACGGCTTTAATAGGTATTGCCCCTCAATTGTAGTAGAAGCGCGGTTTTCCATCTGCCAGTGACGTATGTCCCGGTTCATCCTCGCCTCGCCCAACGAGATAAATGTCGGGATAATAGACGACAGGTCTGAGCGATTTAAGAAGTCAGCCATTGCCGACTGTAGCTCGCTGTATGTACTAATTGCCATTATGGACTCCAGTAAGGTAGCCGATTATACCATTAAATGGGGCTTAATAGCCCTCCAATAAAGCGAGCCTCGTCAATTGCCTTCTGATTTCGCTCATCCATGAAGCTGTAGTCTAGAAGACCACCTAGCCGATCCCTTAAAGGGGTTCTTTCCGGCATCCTCATTGACGCTATAGAGCTTGGAATTTGCGACAGGAAGTCTAGCGAATCTACCGCACCCCCAAGTGCACCCATGCCAAGCTCACCTACGAACGGTAGTATTTGAGATCTACGGTAAGCAGCAAGCTCTGGCGATAACTTTCCAAATGAAGCCGAGCCCATCTCTCGCAGCCGGGTGTCCTCTCTCATCAGGGCATCAAACTTTTGATCTTCTGCCGCTTCGGTTCTTTGGTTCATGTCGGCGTACTCTTGGATCATGTCGCCAAATGACTGCTCTTCGACCACTGGGGCTTCGCGGTATTCTCTAGGCTCTGCATATTCTGACGCAGCTAACAGCCCTGCTGCTGGCGCCGCATACTTGCGGTCAAAGCCTTTAAGCTGAACACTAGGCCCCATGCCGTCTGGATTTAAAACATCTTCAACGGTTGAATAGTTGTCTGAACCCATCTTCTGCTGCACTTGCTCTAACAGGCCGCGATCACGGGAGTTCCACATTGCGGCGCCGTCAGGTGACAATGTAGTAGACGGGACCAGCTTGTTACCGCTTAACTCTTCTGCGGCAGCGTACATTTCACCAGCCAAACCTTGCCTGCGGTACTCTGGGTCGATCTCCGTAAGCTGTGAAGCCATGTATCCGTCGTCAAACCCGCTGTCTACCGCGCTGTCTGTTCTTAAAACGCCAATGCTTTTAGTGCTATCTGGCTCAGACAAAAAATACTCTCCAACCCGACTGTCCTTCGGGTCAATCATGTCCGTAAGCTCTAATCCTCTTGCAGCTAACTTAGCTAACGACGCATCTGACTCATCACTCATTCCGGCGCCTAAAAGGCCAGTCATGGCAACAGGGGCTGCCTGACGTATTACTGCGCTGCTATAGACTGGATGCTTTTTGCCTCGGACATCGATTTCACCAATTTGATCGCCCAGCTCTACTGAGCCTTTTCTAGTGGGGCGAAGTCTCGGCTCAGACGCAGAGTTTGGGTATGTTGTCAGATCAACTCCATCAGGGAATTGCGCGTCTACTGTGTAATAGTGCTTCTTACCATCCTGCACAGAAACGATAGGAAAGTCTCCTGCTGGCTCTGGGTCGTACCCTTCTGGAACTTGACTCCATTTCCACCCTGCCTTCTTTTTAAACAGGTTGGTTTTAACCTTGCGACCTTTATTGGGCGGTGTACCTTTTCTCTCTTCTCCAGCAACTTGAAACTTAGGCTTGCCATCAGGGCCGACTGATATGTTAGCCGACGCCGGGGATTGGCCTGTAATATCAACAGGGCCATCAGGCCCCATCTCCAAGTATCTACCACCGGGAGTCTCTCCAAAAGAGCTCAAGAAAGGCTTATAGTCTTTATTTGCCGGGTCAAACATTCTTTGTGGCGCTGGCATTACATTGCGCAATAATCCAGCGGGACCAGCTTCGGTTTGCTCTGACTGCATAACAGCCGGAAGCCCAACAGCAGCAATCAACGCCGCATTGGTTGCACTCTTATTGTCTTCTAGCCATTTAGACGCAGTATCAACCCACCGAGCATCTGCAATCTGAAACAGGTCTTTACGCTTACCAATTGCATCCACCTTCTCTGACTCTGTAAATAATCTAGGGGCAGTTTTGGTTGGGTCTTTTGGTTTTGTAAGCTCGTTCTCTAGCTTCTTATACGCATCGGGATACGCTATTCGGTTAGGGAGGCTTTGCTCAAAACCGCCTATTCCCTCACCCATAATGCCAGTGTCATAGGAAAGGTGGTTGGTGTCTTTAGTCAGGCCGTAATTCTGGCCGATTTTACCCATTACATAGCCTGAGTCGCCTAGATTGGTATTTGCTAGGTCGGGCTCTCTGAATACGCTTTTCACATCACCTATAGATGGAAACCCTAAGTCCCTATAACCAGCCATACTCATTCTTGAAGCAAAGCGGCTTCTGAACTTGCCTGCTCCCTCTCTAGGGTAACCGTTAACACCTAACAGTTGATCCCTAGCGTCGGGATGATTTATGCCCACCCAGTCTTTTTTAGTTTTGCGCATGTCAGCATCAAATTCTGCAATAGCTTTCTTGGGTAGCTGAAGCTTCTGCGTCCACTGCAACATAGTGTCGCTAAACGCATCATTAAAAAACAAAGCCTCATCACCCATAGAGCCATAAACGCCAGTCACCGGCATATCAAAAGTAGCCATTAACCCTTCAGCTTTATTCTGAAGCGGCACAGCTCCGGTAGCCATAGAGGCCCAATACAATTCTTCTGGGGTTTTAGGGCTGTCACCAAACCTGACGCCTCCTCGGCTTTCTGGAGGGTTATCAAACTTTATTCCTGCCATTTCTAGCAGCTCAGTATCTGTGGACGACGTATCGCCTTTATGGCTAACCAGTATAGTATTCTCTACATCTTCTGGTCTTATGATTTTTCTTTCGGGAAGGGCTCCCTGATTAATCACCGGGGAGTTAAGTAAGCGCCCCTCTTCACGGGCTGCTACGGCAGGATTTTCTAGGCTTTTTTTGTATTTGGTTTGCGCTGTTTTAACTGCGCTGGCATTTGCCAAAGACTCTGGTTTCAAAAACCCCAGCCGCAGCAGGTTGTCAGGCTTAGAGCCCTGCTCAAAAAGAAACTGGAGTAAACCCTTAACAGCCATAATGCAATCCGGTCAAATTATAAAGGCTCGATTATACCATATTGGCTAGACAATGCCTTTCAGGTTGCGGCGTAATGGCTCACCCCAGCTAGATGATGTGGGCCTGTATCCGACAGCAAGATAACGCAGCGCATCGGCGCAGTGAGAGGTCCAGTCGTGCAGCGGTCGCCCTCTCCAAGTCATGCCCTTGTCGTCATAGTCCCGTCGATACTGCCTGATGGCGTCAATGCCTCTCTCGCACTTCTCTTCGTCAAACCAGCACCGGGGAATCATAGAGCGCACGGCCTGAATGCCATCATCGACCATTAGCTGTGGCGCGATAGTAACGGGACGCACCCCCAAAGCTCCAAGAGTCTCTAGCCTAGACTTGCCTGAGCCCAACTCCCTGACCCGGACATCGTGTGGCAATACATGGCTTTCGTATACATAGCCTTTTGCGTTCAACATGGCGACATAATGATCAAGACCTACACCGCTGCTCTCGTAATAGTCTATAAGGCGAACCTCAGCCCCTACGAACTGCGCAAACCAGATAGAGGTAGAATCACCTATCCCTAAATCCCATGCCGTTACAACGCCAACAGCGCGGTCGTATGGCACGTTACTTATTCGGCCCTCAGCCTTAGCTTCTCGCATCTCAACAGCGTAATAGGCGCCGTCAGCATGGATCTTCATTTCGCCGTCCCAGACATGACCATAGTCATCCGGGCGCAGCTCCATATCTTCTTTGCGCTCGTTGTTCAGCACTTTGGGGAAGTAGGGGTTGTCTTGCCAGTTGATCTCGCAGATCTTGCTGCTCTGGGGAGGGTTGGCACGAAATCGTCGGTGAGTAGCTGAATGCTTAGTCTCAGGGTTCCAAGTGACCCAGATCTCGGAGTCATCTTCTCGGACCGTAGGAATGAGCTTCTGCCATGCAGCATCAGATACACCTTCAGCCTCATCTACCCAAGCAATGATGATCCGTGCCTTAGACTTAATGCTGTCTAGGTTGCGTCGCAGACCTGCAAACACATAGTTGATGCGCCCATCCTTAGACCGGACAAACTTCTCGCCTATATCGTAATACGCTAGAAGCCAAGGAACGCTCTTGATAGCCGACTTGATTTCTTCTAGGGATGATTCATCTAGGGAGTTGAGATGCTCTCGTGCGCAGAGTATCTGGCCGCTTAGGCCGGACATTCCATGCTTATACCCGGCGACTGCTGTCATCAGGGCAAACGATCTGGTCTTACCTGACCCTCTACCTCCATATGCTCCCCTGTAACGCGCCTCGCCAGAGAATACATCTACTATCTTGGGAGGTAACCTGATCTCTGCGGTATCAGTCGCTATCATCAGGGAATGGCTCCGCTACTAGCTTAATGACTGTAGGCTTAAATGATGCGTCGGAGCTCGTATGATCGATCTGCTGCTTGTCTCCATACTTGCGGGGCGACATCCTAGCAACCTTCCACTTACGGCTATCTATGCGCAGCTTGGCTATGTTAATAGTGTTTGAGTCTACCCCTTCGCTAAGCTCATCAGCTATGTCAATGATCTCATCGGCGTAAAAGTCAGCCTGACAGTCACGGGCTCTCGCGTACTGCTCCGAAAACGTAACTTTGTCTGGTTCTGTCAACCATTTCATTAACGTAGACATCACCGGCATGTCGTCACCCCGGCAGATCTGTCTAGCGCTCTCCCCTAGTGATAGGCGCCTGCATATGTCGGCAGCAAGCTCATCGGTGAATATGGATGGTCTCATTTAGTCTCACAAATGCAGTTAACCTCAAAGCACCGGCATGATCCTTCCATGCGCTGGTGAGTCAGGTAAAGCACCTCAATCATTAATTGCTTGTCTCGGTCTACTAATGCCTCAGCATAATCGCGGACCAAGTCCATATCGGCTTCGTGTACGTTCTCGTCAGTTGTCAGTTTAATCATCATCCGATTATACCTCTAACCGTCAAGTTGCGCATAGCAGATTAAACCTCGGTCCCAAACAGCTCTTCTGACATAGTGGCAAACTCTCTCTGTCTCTCGTGCTGAAGCATAGCGTCATATTCGATGTCGTCTACAATGCTGGCGACCTCATCCTTCCAGTCAGACAGCTCTTCTCGTAGCTTTTCTCTGGAAACGTCAGTGGTCATTAGGGAATCAATTATGGAATCAAAGCGAACCATCTGATCGCCAAGCTCCAATTCAAAACAGTCTTCAAGACATTTTGATATTGTTAAGTAGTCCATGCGACACCTTTTATGTCAATAGATTAAAGGTATTGTGCATTGAATAGGGGAAAATGTAAACCTTTCGGGACACAGATTAGGCTATGTCGTCTACTGCTACTGCGGTGAGGGAGATAACGGTGAAGATAATCATTAATAGAATCATGGGGCGCCTTTGTAATTGTCGGGGTAATCGTAGCTAAGGCGGCATTGTAAGGCGTCTAAGATATATGCACCAATGACGTATTCCTATTGATGACATACCAAAAGTGATATGGAAGGTAGCCCGTATCGGCACCCCAGTGGGCTAATCTGGGTCAAAGGTACATTAGACCTTGGCCTGATCCTTAACAGCACACCAGCGGATCAGTCTGGCAGGAAGGGATATGCACCCTCGGCTAGTAAACTACAAAACCTACTAAACAAATAAATATTACCAGACATTGGCCATTGCTTATCCAAGCTGGCTCTACTGCCCATTTGCGGAACTGTAACAGCTTATCTTCAACCTTGTGTTTAAACAAGTGACGATCTGCCAGCCTGTTGGCTTCGTCAATTTTCTTTTTAGAGCTCTTCTTTTGATCTTTCATTCAGACCCTCCACGGAGATTTCTTTTATCTCCTCAATTAGTTTCAAAAAATACGCCCTGTTTTTGATTGGATCAGAGGGCGGATTAACAGAAGCACACAGCTCGTAAACTTCACGCAAATAAACATTCATTAATGCATCCTCCTATCGGATCGCTCTTCTTGCAGCATATGGGCAAAGCTTTGCTCTACCCGGTTACGCATGTCATCTTCTAGGTACAGGTAGATCTTGTTTCTTACCTGCTCAATAAAATCAGCAGCATCCAGAGAGTCAGAGAAGTTGTCTAAAGCTTCTGAGAAGTACGCATCATTGTCGCACTCGTCCTCATGGTCCTGTTCCGCATCACGGAACATAGCGGCCAGCATTCTTGATGTGCTGCCGTAGGTCATAGATAACGCAAGATCGTATCTGTCGCTGCAAGTGTGCGGATAGACGTCGTCTAACCAAGTTGGGTGAGTGTTTAGCCAAGTAAAGGCCAACATGTCCTTCTCGCTGTCGTCCAGATCGATTAGGTCGCCTTCCCATAATGGCTTCTGGCTCATTAGCCCGGCAACAATGTCATTAAGTTCATGGTAAGACATTAGCACACCGCCAGATTTATGCAGTCATTGTATTCCATTGTACTAGCAGCGCAATACATGATTATGAGGATAGCCGCGCCAATCCATCCAGCGCGGTTGTTGTGCTTTTCAGCCCTTTCGATATTATTTAACTGGCTGTAGCTGAGTGAATGACGATTTAACATTATGCCACCTCCTTTCTTTTTAATATTTCTCTTACAATTGCTGCTTGGTCATTAGCCCAACCGACAAAAGAAGTGCGTCTTATAAATGCGGGAGCGTTGTGATATTTAATATTAGTTCGCTCAAGATAAGCAAGAAGCTCATCGCGTGTGTAGCCAGCCATACCTGTTTTAGTTGCTTTCATATTATTCCCCTTGCTTTTTTGATGCCCCCGAAGGGGCGGTTGGTTTATGCTTGCTTGAGGTCTTGCGTCAGAAACCGAACATGGTATTTATGCACTGTATTGTCAGATTCTCTGAGGTAATTAGCTGCTCTATTTCTTGTATGTTCGCAAACGTCCCTAAATAAGT
>ENA-OSJC01000578-OSJC01000578.1-marine-metagenome-genome-assembly--contig:-NODE-578-length-34918-cov-11.233346_pt1 | contig 34918 bp, 31 predicted proteins | sample MGYA00237885_ERZ534234 | MGnify/ENA primary metagenome ERZ534234 (study PRJEB26413, sample SAMN06343907) | marine metagenome | isolation source: coastal waters | place: Atlantic Ocean: West Antarctic... | reverse complement strand
AAAGCTTCTTAAAAAATTAAACTTAAAATTATGAATCTTCTAGAGAAATCTGATGATGAGATTATAGCAATTGCTAAACCTATTTGGGATAATCTTGTCAAAACCTCAAATATGAAAGATTATGGTGGGTTTACTAAGGATTTTGGAACTCAAATGCTATTTGGAGCAAATGAAGTAGAACTTGGAAAGCAGTGGGCTAACAACAAATTGTTAACTAGCTTATCTGAAGATTATGAGGCATTTGGCTGTTTAAGACGAGGTATGAATATTACAGTTCTATTCAAACAAAAGAGTAAAGAAATTGAAGGTGAGTTTCTTGGAAGATTGGTTCTCGGTGTTGAAGGGGATGATGTTAAGGTTTTTGGAGCCACTATCTATTAGCACCTCAAGAAAAATTAGATAAAAATATTCTTACTAATATCAAATAATTATTTGACAAATAACAATGTCATGTTATTCAGCATTAATAATGCCTGACATAATTAAAAAACTTCCCTCTAAAATCAAAGAGAACAAACTTAAAACAGGCATTTTTTTGGGATTATCCGCCTACTGGGGAATGATACTTATAGGTACATTAGTACAATTTAGTTAATAAAATTATTTTTTTTTAAAATAAATTTTATTTCATTTATTGTCAGAAATTTTTTATTACTACCAGAGTTATAATAAAAGTCAGGAGGCACTTTTTTAGCTTTAAACTTCTTAGCATAATAACTTTCTAACTTTTTATTATCATTTAATAAAACATAATAATCTTTTAAGTCATAAGTAGATCTTGCATCTTGGTTTGTCAAAATATCTTCATGAATTTTTTCTCCAGGTCTGATGCCAATAATTTTGATTTTATTAGTACTTGAAATAGCCTTTGCTAAATCCATCAATCTGTAAGAACTCATTTTAGGAACAAATATTTCTCCACCTACAGATTTTTTTAAAACAGTATCAACTAACTTCACTCCATCTGCTAAAAGAATATTAAATCTTGTCATATTTTTGTCTGTGATTTTAAATTCTTTACTCTTATTTTGCTTTATAAACTCCGGAACTACAGACCCTCTACTTCCTAAAACATTTCCATATCTCACAACTGAAAAAGATAAATCTCTTGAACCTATGATATTATTTGATGATAAAAATAACTTATCAGAACAAAGTTTTGTAGCACCATATAGATTTATTGGTGAGGATGCCTTATCGGTAGATAGAGCAATTACTTTTTTAACTTTATTATAAATTGCAGCATCTATTATATTTTGTGCACCAAGTATGTTTGTTTTAATAACCTCTAATGGGTTATACTCTGCAGACTCAACTTGCTTTAAAGCCGCTGCATGAACCACATAATCTATATCTTTAAATGCAAATTTTATACGATCTAGATCTCTTACATCACCTAATAAGAATCTAATTTTTTCAAAAAATTTTGGTGTATTTGAATATTTTTCTTTTAAGTTAAATTGTTTAAGCTCATCCCTACTAAAGATAACTATCTTTTTAATTTTTTTGTATTTTTTAAGACAATATTCTAAGTAAGTGCTTCCAAAAGAACCTGTACCACCTGTTATCAAAATTGATTTATTATTTAGCATTAAGAATTATTATCTTAGACAAATTATTAACTATGTATACTTGTTCTTTCTTGGTCAATCCAACATAAATAGGTAGTGACATGGTGTTTTTAAAATAATTTTCAGAATCTTTGAATTTAGATTTATTATTAACAATCGAGAATTTATATAAAGGAATATAATGAAATTGAGGAAAAATATTTTTTTTATTCAATTTTCTTATTAACTGATCTTTGTTAATTTTAAGTATTTTAAAATTAATATTAATTAAAAAAAGATGAAAACTTGGATTATTTCTTTTTTCATATGTAGGAAAAGAGACTGTATCTAATTTTACATCATTAAATAATTCGATATAATTTTCAAAGTTTTTTTTTCTTTGATCTAAAAAAAATAAAGTTTTTTTAATTTGTGTTACACCTAATGCACAGTTGATATCGCTAATTCGATAATTATGACCTGGTTTTTCTATATCATAATGCCAATAGTCTTTTTTTCTTAATATGCCATGTGATCTTAAAAGGTTCATTTTATTAAAAAATTTTTTATTGTTTGTTGTGACGGCTCCACCTTCGCCAGTAGTTATGGTTTTAACTGGATGAAAAGAAAATGTTGAAAGATCGCTATGTTTACAAGAGCCAATCATATATTTTTTATTATTAACATAATAACTGGCACCAAATGCATGACAGGAGTCTTCTAAGATTAAAAATTTGTGTTTTTTCTTAAGTTGATAAAATTTTTGTATATTTTCAGGATATCCACCAAGAAACATTGTTATAAGAAGTTTAATTTTAATTTTTTTATTTTTTTGAAAGAAACTCTCAATATTAGCAGGTGTGACTTGACCTGTTAATGGATCAACATCTAAGAGTATTGGGTTAGCACCAATAATCTTGCACATGTTGTAAGCTGCAACAAAGTTAACAGTTGGCATTAAAACATTGTCATTTTTCTTAATTCCAATTGCCAGTAAGGATAGATGTATTGCTGCTGTACCGCTATTACAAGCAAGAGAAAATTTTGATTTTGTAAATGATTTAATTTTTTTTTCAAATTTATTTAAATAAGAACCACTGGTTATCATGTCACTACTTAATGATTTTTTTACTAAATTAATATCTATTTGATCAATATTGTGTTTTCCGTAAAATAATTTTTTCATACTGTCAATTTATTTGAATAAAAATACTCATATAGTTAATTTTTTTTGGTAAAGCTAATTTGATGAATATCATACTCACTTTGTTTTAGCCAATTTTGTAGCTCAATATCTGATGGAGATACATTAATAAAAAAATCTTTGTATCTCTTAGATTTAATTTCTGGTTTAGGAGCCACAATAAACTTTAATTTTTCAATAAAATCTTTAAATGTAAATTTTATTAAATTAAACTCTAAATTTATACCAACTGAATTATCATCTTGTATGTAAACCGATCCAACAATTTTCATATTATATTTGATTAAAAACCAATAGCGATATGGGTTATTCTCCACAAAGATAGAATGTTCTTTAATTGAAGGAGTAATATTATGGCTTATAAAATGTTTTCTTTTTTTTAAAAAATCATACAAAATTCCTATCTGTTCCTTATTTGGAATTATTTCTTCAAATGATATATCTCCATTTGTTTTAGAGTTATTTTTTTTTTCATTAAATTTTATATTTTGCAATGAAGTAGCTTCACCAAATGAAACATCATCCATAACTGTTGATCCAATTATTTCTTTTAAAAATTTTGGATGTAGTCCATTACCTGGCCGAATAACCTTTATATCTTTTTCTGTTATTTTATTGCCTGATTTTAAGTTTTTAATAAAATAGATTGATTTTCTGATTGAACGACTTTGCTTTTCTGATTGAGATCTTGAAAGTGTGTTTTTTCCCAAGGCCTTAACTGTAAGATCTAATTGAGCAGACATTTCCTTAAATTCTTTTGGTTCCATTGAAAAAGAGCTATCTGGGCCACCATCAGATCTATTTAATGTGAAGTGTTTTTCAATTGCAACAGCACCTAAACTGGCTGCTATGATGCCAGCCTGAGGACCTATTGTATGATCGGACAAACCTACCTCTACATCATATTTATTTTTTAAATATTCTATTGCAAGTAATCCTGAATCTTCTAAGAGAGCAGGGTAGGCACTAATACAATGAAACAATAAGATATCTTTTGCCCCAAAAGATCTAGCCAATTCAAGAGCTTCTTGTATTTCATTTTCAGAGGCAGCACCTGTGGACATTAGTATAGGTTTACCTGTTTTTGCAACTTCTTCAATTAATGGGTGGTCAATAATTTCAAATGAAGCAATTTTGTATGCAGGGCAATTAAGACTTTCCAACAATTCAACAGCAGTTTTATCAAAAGGAGAAGAGAAACACGTAATTTTTAATTCTTTAGCATAATCGAATAATTCTTTATGCCATTCATATGGTGTGTGTGCAGATTTATAAAGGTCATATAATTTTGCACCATCCCAAGTACCACCTTTCAATATAAATTCATCTCTATCACAATTAATAGTTATAGTGTCAGGTGTATAGGTTTGCAACTTAACAGCATCAGCTCCAGATTGTTTTGCAGCTTCAATAGTTTTTTTTGCTCTATCAATTGAGCCGTTATGATTAGCAGAAATTTCTGCTATTTTAAATAATGGATTACCTTTTTTCAATTGATGATTAGAAATTTTCATTTTTAAATATTTATATTTTATTATTTATTATTTATTATTTATTATTTCTTTTTTGTATCTTTCTATAGTATCAAATATATTTTGATTCCAAGATTTTAAAACACTAGGTAAATCACTTGAATTATGGAAAGTTCCTTTATCAATTTGTTCAAATTCTTCATAATTATTATTCAAAATATTTTTTATATTATCAATAAAAAGACCTTCTATTTCAGATATTAATACGGAATATGTGTCTTTAAAGGTGAGTTTTTTTTTGTTTTTATTTAATTCAAAGTCTAAAATTTTTTGATAAATGATATTTCCTGAGTCAATTTTTTTATTAATTTTATGTATAGTAACTCCAGAGGGAGTGTTTTCAGCAAAGGACCAAAAATTTGGGTGTGCACCTTTATTAAAAGGTAAGTATGAAATATGTAAATTTAGTATATTATTTTTTCTTTTTAAAATTTCTTCATCAATAATATGCCTATAACCAAAACTAATTAGTAAATCAATATTCATTAAATCAAGCGTTTCAATTTTTCTTTTGGTATGAAAAACTTTGATATTTTTGTTATTTTTTATTTGATTAATAATTTTTGTTTCTGTTGTATCGTAACCTAAAAAAAGAATTTTTTTCATTTTAAGAAAGCTAATAGATAAGTTTATATTTCTTTAGTTCTATATATATTTTTTTTGTTAATAATAAATTAACTTTAATTTTTTTTGAAATCATATTTAGATCATTTTTACCATCTGCATATTGTAAAAAATTCATATAATTTTCAGTCCCTTTGTATCCGAAGGCAGGGTAAAGCCCTCTCTTACCCATTTGTGGTTCACACAAAACTATATTTTTTGGTATTATTTTTTTGAGTAAAATTTTTATTGCATTAGAGGCTACTTTAAAACCTCCACTAATTCCTTTTAATGTTACAAGTTTAAAATCATCTAATGAAGTATGGTACTCTGGGTATTCAGCATATTTTGTTCTAAAAATAGATGTTATTGGAATATCAATGCCAGGTGAATTAAATTGTCTTTCATCTGAGCCTCTTTTTAAAAAAGAAAACCTCTTATATTTAATCTTTAATTTTTTATAGGCTTCAATTAAAGATTTATCAGATGGTGAATTTTCATATTTCGAAAGCATGCATGAATGCATTCTTTCATCGCCAATGCAAGACAGGTTGTACCCACCTATGACATTATTTTTAAGATCCAATAGATTCTTAGATAAATAGACAATTGAACCTATCGTTTCTGGAATAAATAAAAATCTTATTGTTTTATCCAATTTCTTTATTTTTGTAAAATATTCTATTAAAGACATAGAAACTATAGGCCCTGAAAGCTCGTTGTTAGCCATTGAAGGATGACATAAGTATGTTGATATTAAAATCTCTTGTTTTGAAGAACCTTTAAGAACTAATTCACCATAATTCAAATTGCCATTAAGATTATGACTAGATTTTATCACAACCTTGAATATATCTTTTGAGTTATATTTTTTATTAAATTTCAATTTTGTTCTATGGCTGATGCAAAATCCCCAAGTTCTATTATAATATGAAGTAACATAAGGTATTGCATCTAATTGTTTTGGTAATGAGTGTAAATGTTCAAATAGTTTTTTTTTATTAATTATTGAATTAATTTTTGTTGAATATCCTACTAAATGAAGATTGTTTTTTTTAAAATTAATAATTTTTTTATTATCTTTATCCAACACATAGGCGTCTACTACATTCCATTCATCTGGAACCTCCCAATCAAACACCTTTGTTTTTGATGAAATATTATATATCTTTAATGCAGGAAATTCTTTTTTTATTAAATAGAGGGTCTTTCTAATACCTTTACCGGTAATACTTCTATTAATTGTAAATAATTTATTTTTTGCTAATTTATAAAATTTATGAAAAGACATTTTACCTAGGTAACTATATATAGAAATCAATGAAACAATTCATTAAAATAATAAATATTTAGAATTATGAAAATTGCAATAATTCCTGCAAGAGGAAACAGTCAACGAATAAAGTTAAAAAATATAAAAATGTTTATTAATAAGCCAATTATAGAAATAACTTTTGACATTTTAAAAAAATCAAAAATTTTTGATAAGATAATATTAACTTCAGACGATGAAAGAATTATCAGCAAATGTAGTACTTTTGGATTTGATAACATTATAAAAAGACCTAAAAAACTTGGAGTTGATAATGTCGGAACCGAAGAAGTAATAAATCATGCAATAAAAATACTAGAAAAAAAAATAAAATTTAAATCTGTTTGTTGTATATATCCTTGTAGTCCTTTATTAGAAAAAAAAACAATTTTAAATGCTTATTCAAAATTAAAGACTAAAAAAGATTTTATTTTTACAGTAACTAGTTTTCCTTCGCCACCAGAGAAGGCGTTTAAGCTTTATAAGAATAAACTAATTTGGGCTTATCCGGAAATGGTTAAGCTTATTAACGCAAAACATTTTCAACCAACTTACTATGATGTGGGTCAACTTTATTTAGGTACCAAAAATTCTTGGAAAATTAAAAAAAAAATTTTCAAAGGTGTTATGTTATCAAAATTTAATACTGTAGATATAAATGATAATGAAGATTGGGATTTTGCAGAATTACTCTATAAGAATAAGAAATAATATGAACTTAAATTATAGTTTAGTAAAATGAAAAATAAATATTCAGTTATAATTCAAGCCAGGCTTGGTTCGGCACGATTTCCAAATAAAATGATTAAAAAAATTGGTAATAAAACAATTATTGAAATATTGATAGAAAGAATAAAAAGATCAAAAAGAATAAATAAAATTATCTTAGCTACTACAAAAAATAAACGAGATGATAAGTTAGAAATTATATCAAAAAAAAATGGAATTAGTTGTTTTAGAGGAAATGAAGAAAATGTTTTAGAAAGATTTTTTAAGACATCAAGAAAATTTAAAAGTGATTTTTTTATAAGAATATGTGGTGATTGTCCTCTTCTGGATATTAGGATTATAGATCAACTAATAATACAAAATGAAAAAAAAGAATATGAATACTTATCAAATATAAATCCACCTACATTTCCAGATGGTTTTGATGTTGAGATTTTTAGCCAAAAAATTTTAAAAGAAACATATTTAAATGCCAAAACTAAATTTGATAAAGAACATGTCACACCTTATATGATCAGACATTGCAAGATTAAATATAATTTAAAAAATAATAAAGATTTATCCAAAATAAGATTAACAATTGATGAAGAAAACGATTTTCTAGTAATTAAAAAAATTATAGAGAATTTGAAAAAAAAGAATTTTGAGTTAAGTGATATATTGGAGTTGAAAAAAAAATATCACAATATATTCAAAATAAACTCAGCATTAATTAGAAACGAAGGTAGTGTATTAAATAAAGGTCAAAAATTGTGGACTAGAGCAAAAAGTGTCATTCCTGGGGGAAATATGCTTTTATCAAAAAGACCTGAAATGTTCTTACCTGGTAAATGGCCAACATATTTCTCAAAAGCAAAAGGATGTTATGTTTGGGACATTGAAAATAAGAGATACTTAGATTTTTCTTTAATGGGAGTCGGAACAAACATACTTGGATACGCGTTTAGTAAAGTGGACAAGGAAGTTATTAAAACAGTTAAGAGAAGCAATATGTCATCTTTTAATGCTCCTGAAGAGGTGTATTTAGCTGAAAAATTAATAGAAATGCATCCGCATTTTCAGATGGTGAGATTTGCTAAAACTGGGGGTGAAGCAAATACTATAGCAATAAGGATAGCTAGAGCCTCAACTAATAAGCACAAAATTGCAATATGTGGTTATCATGGCTGGCATGACTGGTATTTGGCAGCCAATCTTAGAAATAAAAAGAATTTAAATAATCATTTATTACAAGGCCTGAATCCTAAAGGTGTTCCTAGCAATTTAAAAGACACCACTTTCCCCTTTGACTATAATGATATCGATAGTCTAAAGAAAATAATTAAAAAACACAAAATTGGAATAATAAAAATGGAAGTTTTTAGAAATATAAAACCTAAAAATAACTTTTTAAAAAAAGTAAGACAAATAGCAACAAGAAATAAAATAATTCTTATATTTGATGAGTGTACTAGTGGATTTAGAGAGACATTTGGTGGACTTCATAAAAAATATAAAATTTATCCTGATATGTGTATTTTAGGAAAAGCAATTGGAAATGGCTACCCAATTACAGTCGTCATGGGAAAAAAAGAAATAATGCAAAATGCTCAAGACACTTTTATAAGTAGTACTTTTTGGACAGATAAAATTGGTTCTGTTGCAGCTTTAAAAACTTTGGAGGAAATGAATAAAAATAAAACATGGTTAAAAATATCAAAAACTGGGAGAAACATAAAAGCAAGGTGGAAAAAATTATCAAAAAAACATCAATTAAAAATGATCATAAGTGGCTTAGACGCATTACCCTCATTTACAATAAAATCCAAAGATTGGTTGAAATACAAAACTTTTATTACACAAGAAATGCTTAAAAAAAATATATTGGCTTCAAATTCTGTATATGTATCAACATGTCATAATAAAAAAGAGATAATAAAATATTTTAAGGTCTTAGATGATATTTTTATCAAAATTAGAAAGTTTGAAAATAATTTAGATATAAATGAATATTTATTGAGCCCAACGTGTCATTCAAGTTTTAAAAGATTAAATTAATTTGTGAAGTATAGTAAAAAAAACAAAATAATTTTAGGAACAGCTAATTTTGGTTATGATTATAAAACAATTAGCCAAAAAAAAAAAATTTCAAAAAAAGAAATTAATCAAATATTAAAATTTGCTAAAATTAAGAATATTGTAGAATTTGATACTGCTGCAAACTACAAAGGAGTTGAAAAATTAATTGGTAAATTTATAAAAAAAAATAAATCCTCAAATCAATGGAAAATAATTACCAAACTTAAATATAATAAAAATACAAATTTTTATTCCGCTATAAGCAAGTCAATAAAAAATCTAAATATAAATCCATACGCTATACTTGCACATGATTTAAAAACTTATAAAAATAAAAATTTTCACAAAGCGTTAGATTCTTTTAAAAAAATTAAAAGAGGAATATCTGTTTATGAAAAGTCAGAAGCGATTAGTGCAATTGAATATAGGAAACCAGAAATTATTCAATTTCCTATAAATTTATTTGATCAAAGATTTGTTAAAAATAACTTTTTAAAATATCTTAAAAAAAATAATATTGAAACTCATGCAAGATCTATTTTTCTTAAAGGCGCTCTATATAACAATAATAAAAATACAAAAAAAAACAATGAAGTATTATATAAAACAATAATAAAAATGTCAGATTATTTAGATAAATATAAAATTTCATTATCTGAAAAGTCACTGCTAGATGCTTTTAATAACAAAAATATAGATAAGCTAGTTATAGGAATCGATAATGTCGGCCAATTAGAACGAAACATACGTATAGTAAAAAAAAAAGATGCAAAAGTTTTAAAGTTAAAAATAAAACTCAATTTAAATTTTAAGTATACTGATCCTAGAAAGTGGAATTAAAATGTGTTAAGTTTTATTAAAAGAATATATATTTATGATATCTATTAAGTCCAAAAAATTTTTTACGAAAAATAAACAGATTCTATATAAGAGATATAAAAAAAATCCGAATAAAAAAAAATTTTTAAGTATAGTAAGAAGAGGGGTTTTACCTAGACCAAATTACGCTTTGTGCATATTACTTGCTGCTCAACAAGCAAAAGAATTAGGTTATAAATCTTTTAAAATTTTAGAATTTGGATGTAATAATTTTGATGGTATTGTTGATATTGAACATTTTGTTAATGATATAAAAGAATTTTTAGACATAGATTGTGAAATATTTGGTTTTACTTTAAAGACAGGATTGCCAAAATATAATGTAAACCCATATGACAGGTTGTATCGTTGGAGCCCTGGTGAAATGGGGTTAATCAATAATGATAATTATAAAAATATAAAATCTGCCAAAATTTATTTTGGTGATGTAAAAAAAACTGTTCTTGAATTTAAAAAAAAATATAAAAAAACTTTCAAAGACTCCCCGATTGGTTTTTGTATTTTTGATTTAGATTATTATACATCTACAAAATCAGCATTGAATATCTTAAATATGAATCCTAATTTTTATCTACCGAGAACACATTTATATTTTGATGATCATTCATGGTCTTCATTGTATGAAGGTGAACGTAAAGCAGTTATGGAATTTAACAAAAATAATAAAAATAAAATTTCAGACATAGGTGAATTAGCGGAAATATTAAGCATATACTGGTTTAAATGGATTTTTTTAGGAAAACGAATTCAGGTCATAAATTTTAACAAACATAAAAAATTTAATAAACGTGTAGAACATTTAGATATTGCTGGAGATTTTTAATTAATTTTTAATTAATTTATAAATTGAAAATTTTTTTATAATACTTTTTTTTATAGCTATCCACATATTCTGAATATACATCAAACATATTCTTTTTTGGAAGTTTATTAATTCTTTTTTTCATATTTTTTAAATTATCCCAAAAATATTTACGTTTTTTTTTAATCTTTATATAATCTTCATAGCCACAAGAATTATTATAATAAGTGGGTTGTTTTTTTTTATTCTTATAATGCTCCTCAACTATGGTAACCATTTTAAAACCTAATAACTCCATTCTTTGGAACCAACGTTTTAATTCAATTTTTCCACCACTATTAATTATTTTTATACCTAGATTTTTAAAAGCATATTCACTTATTCTTGCAATAGCTTCTAAGGGAGCATAAGGAGCTTGATAGGGATCAATATTGGTGTCTGTAATTAATGCTATTTCACAAGAATTTTTAGTTTTATTAAAATTGGATAAAGAAACTATTCCTTTATAAACATTATTTTTAGTTGAAATTATTAACATAAATCTTTTTTTTCTTTGAGACAAATAATATTTCACTTGTTTTGTTGGAGTATTTTTTTGTTTTTTATATTTACTTAGAAGGTGCTTATTCATTATTCTATCATTTACCCAAGAATACCAATTAGATTTTTTTGCAAATTCAAGAGTTGGTTTAGATAGGTTAATTGTTTCACCTTTAATAAATATTTTTAATTTTTTCATTATCTAAATGATTGATAGTGACAATCAATCTATTATAAAATAGCATTTATACAACATATACAATGATAAATATTCAAAGAAACTTTTTTGTTGAAAATATCCTAATGGAAGCTGGAATTAATGAAGGATCAAATTTTAGTAAAATCCCTTATAAAGATTATATTGATAATTTTAAAAATAATCACTTATCATTAATTTTTTTAGATATAGATAGAGTTAAAAAGATTAATCATTTAAAAAGTGATTTAAATAACTTAAAAAATAATAAAAATTATACTATCTTAATACCTGTATCCAAAAATAGAAAAAAACTTGATACTTTAATAAGTCATATTGAAAAAACTGATAACAAAAAATTAATAGTTATTAATTCTTTCAAATTAGGTTTAAAAAAAGTAGTAGAAATTAAGAGAGAGATGATTTTTAAAACTTTTCTTAGTGTTGATACTCAACTTACATTAGCAAAACTAATAAAAAATATTCTAACACTTTTAACTAATGATGATATTAGGCTGGCGTCAATTGATTTAGATAACACATGCTGGTCAGGAGTAATTGGTGAAGACGGTTTAAAAAAAATTTTTTTAGACAGTTATCAAAAAAAATCTTTATATTTTATTAATAAACTAATTGCCAAAACTGGATTGATTGTTTCTATTCATTCTAAAAATTCTGAAAAACTAGGCATCAAAGGAATAAATAATAAATTAACAAAATACAAAAATATTAAAAAAAAAACTTTCAAATATATAAATTGGGATCCAAAAATTAAATCAATAAAAAAAATTACCAAGATGGTAAATTTTTCAAAAAATAATATTATCTACATTGATGACAATATTTCAGAAATTAAACAGATTAATAAATTTTTATTAAAGAAAAACTGTTTTTGGGTAAAAAACTCATACTTTTTTTATTTGTATTCAAAAAGTCTTTATATTTCAAATATCAATAAAGAGAAAAATATAAAAAGATTTAAAGATATCAAAAGTAATATTATTAGAAGTAAAGTAACTGATGGAGGAAACGTATTAGATTATATTAAAAATTCTAAACTTGATGTTCATTTTACAATTAAAAAATTAAATTTAAAAAGATGTGAAGAATTATCAAATAAAACTAATCAGTTTAATTCTAACTATCAAAGATATAAATTAGCAAAATTAAAATCTCTATCCAATTCAAAAAATATAAAAATTATCACCTTTTCAGTTTCAGATAAATACTCAGACTCTGGAATAATTTCAAATATTGTACTACAAAAAAAAGAATTGTATTATCATATAGTTGAATTTACTATGTCATGTAGAGCTTTAGGAAGAGGTTTAGAGACATATTTTTTAGATCAAATAATTAAAAAATTTTTGATAAAAGAGTTAATAATTAGCTATACTAAAACTGATAGAAATGAACCATTTATCAATTTTGCAGAAAAAATTTGCTTAAAAAAAAATAAAAATTATTATTGGGTAGATATTGAAAAAATTAAAAAAACTATAAAACCTTATGAGAAGTACATTAAAACAAAAATTAATTAGTAAAATTACAAAGATTTTGAAGATAAAATCTGAAAAACAGTTATTAAAAATAAAAAGACGAAACCATGAGGATTGGGATTCTTTAATTCATTTAAATATTATTTTTTTATTAGAAAAAAATACTAAAAAAAAATTTTCTATTGATAAGCTGAATCAGATTTCAAACGGTAGAGATATAATTAAAATTATTGATGAAAATTAGCTTTAGATTTATTAAAAGTGTATTGTTCTTTTTTGAACCGCTTTACTTCTATAGAGATACTAAAAAAAATAAACATATAAAATAATAGTTTTTACTATTTTCTAATGAATAGGCTTTTTAACAACCATATAATAAGGGTTTTTCCTTACTTTTTTATATAAAAATTGAGTCACTTGTTTAGTGTTCATGTGACAAAAAAAATAATCACCTACTCTTCTTTTTTTCATAATTTTTAACCTTAGTAAATTTTTTTCTACCAATTTCCAATTGTTAATAGTTAATGATTTTTTAAACTTTTTAATGCCAAAATAAGTAAAGGGGAAATTTATTTTTTTATCATTTTTATCAAATAAACTAAATTTAAGTTTGATAAATTTTCTATATGGAACTTTTAACAACTCCTCCACATAATGAATGAAAGTAGCTCCACCATCAATTCCTAGACATAGTGATAAATTCAACACATCATCACGGTTACATGCCCAGCTCCAAAATGAGTTTTTTCCAAAACTTGATTTTGAAATTTCATTTCTAATTAAGTGTGAATTTTTTCCATAAAAAGAAATTGAGTGAAAAGGATGTATGGTTCTTGATAAAGAATATTTTTTTCTAAATATTTCAGTCATAATCCCCATTTCACTTTTTGTAGAATTATAATTCCATATTTTTTTTTCAAAATTAAATTTAAAAGCTGGCATTATAATTGTAAACTTTTTTTCTAATCTTTTTACAAAATGATCAACGAATCTATTAGTTTTTTGTTTATTTAAACGAAATGGCATTAAATTGCTGTGAACAATAATAAATTTTTCTTTTATTTTTTTGCTTAATAAATAATCAATAATCTTATCTATTTCTTTATTTTTCATTTTGTATTTTAATATATAATGTTATTTATAAATATGCAGAAAATACAAGAAATTACTATCAAACTTTTAAAGAAAAAATACTCAAATAAGATTGGCAACAAAACAATTATTCTAAATGGGGATATAAATCTTGATTCAATTGAAATGGTCAACTTAATCACTTTTATTGAAAAAAAAACAAAAAAAAAATTTCAAAATAAATTCTTTTATAAGCTTCCAAATATTAATATTGAAAATTTTTCAAAATTATTCAAATAAATCTAAAAATTCATAAACATAATTTTTTAATTTAGATCGTAAGATTTTTTTATTTGGTGCCTTAGGTATCTCATCTAAAGAAATTTTTGAACAATGTATGATTTTTTTTGGAATTTTAAATGATGCCAAATATTTTGAAATAATTTTTTTAAATTTCAAATAATTGAAGTTTTTTCTGCCCTCATAAATTAAAACAGATTTAAAGCCTGTATATTTGTCAGGAATAGGTATGACAACCCCTAATTGTATTTCTTTAAATAAATGTAGGAATTTTTCTATCTCTGTCGGGTAAATGTTTTCACCAGACACAATAAACATGCTGTCTATTCTATCTTTTATATACAGAAATTTTTTTTTATCTAGATATCCTAAGTCCCCTGTTTTTAACCAATTATTTTTTTTAATGTTATTGCTAAGTTTTTTATTTTTAAAATATTCCTTAAATAAATTATCACCTTTTACATAAATCTCACCAACTTCATGGTTGTTTTCTTTATTATATTTTTTCTTATTTATAATTTTAATTTTATTGTTAATTAGAACCCTACCAACTGAATGATCTTTTCTGTCATAGGAAGACAAACCCTCAGTTGCAACTATTGACGATGTTTCAGTTAAGCCATAATTTGTGAGAATTTTTACTTTAAATTTTTTTTCAAAATTTTTCCTAATAGACTCGTCTAGTTTAGCTCCACCACAAAAGATCCCTTCAAGATTTTTAAGTTTATGTATAACATTCATTTTTACAAAATAATTAATGTGTGTGGCCATTAATGAAGAGTAGTTTATTTTTTTATCTTTACATAAGCTCCAAAAAGATACGATGCTAGTATCAGATCTTGTTGGAAAGGTTGACCCTCCAATTAAAAGTGGCAACAATGTAGGGGTAAACTGCCCATTGTTATGATATAGGGGCGTGGCTGCTAAAAAATTTTTTTTACCACCTAATTTAAATCTGTTTTGAATTCCAAGTAAATTAGCAATCATAGATTCATGCGTAAGTACAACTCCTTTCGGATACCCCGTAGAACCAGATGTAAATAAAATTTGAGATATATCCTTAGGCTTTACTAAATAATCTTTATAAAATTTTTTATAAGAAAAAATTTTTTCAATAAAATTATGATGATCTAAAATTCCAATAGAATGAATTTTTTTTAAAATACTAGGCTGAAATTTTTTTTTATAATTTAAATCATATATTATAATTTTGGGATTAACCAAATTAACAATATAAGAAATTTCCTTTTCACTAGATTGGGGATTTACAGGAACATAAACTCTTCCATTTCCTAAAATGGACAAAAACAATAAAGATAATAGATCACAATTTTCAAATAAGACTAATATCTTATCTTTTGTATAAACTTTTTTTTTTTTTAAAAAAAATCTAAAACAATCTTTAAACATTTTTAGTTGATCAAATGTTATTGAATAATTGTCTTTAGTGGTAGAAATTAAATATTTACTATCCTTATATAGCCTTGCTGAATTATTTATTAGAATTTCAATATTTTTTGGATTCATAAATTTTATAAAATATTAATTTAGAATGATTTTATCTATTTTATATCTATGACTCGATTAATTCAATAATAAAGCCATTTTTCATTTTAAGAAATGCTACTTTCTTATTATTAAAAGCTTTTGCAGGCACAGGATTCACAATTATCTTAAAATTATTTTTTTTTAATTTCTTTATTGATGTTTTTAAATTTTTTACTTTATAAGCAAAATGATAAGCATAATTTTTATTTTTAAAGATCTTTAAAAGACTGTAATTTTTTTTATATGGTTTTACCAATTCAATTATATTATTTGAGTTGAGAATGAACTGAATTTTAACAAGAAGGTTTTTATCATTAATCAAATTACCTTTTTTTTTGTAATTAATTTTTTTAAATTCTTTGATAGAGTTATTAAGGTTAGTTGTTAAATATCCAATATGATGAAATTTCATAAATCTAATTTATTAATTTTTGTTGGGATGATTGAGTCTTTTATATATTCCTCAGTAAACCTCATGTCACTTAAAAGAATAAGTTTTTTTTTATTCATATTATCTATAATATCTTAAATATATTAGTTGATTTGTATATTCTTTAAATTTTTTAAAGAATTTTTCTTCAGAAAATTTTTTTGAGTTATTCCTACAAAAAGAAGGATTAAATTTTTTATAATTTTTTTCAAACTTTAAAATACTTTTATTCAATAAACTAATATTTTGTTTTTTAAAAAATATACCAGTTGCTTTATTCTTCGGATAGTCAATTATGGTATCCATTACCCCACCTTTTCCAAATGCAATAACAGGTGTGCCACACGATTGAGCCTCAACTGGAATAATCCCAAAGTCCTCTAATGGTGCAAAAATAAATGCTTTTGCATTTTGCATATATTTCACAAGATCATTATCACTTGTCCATCCTAAAATTTTGACATTTGGTTTGGCTAATTTTACATAATTATCTATTTGAGGACCACTACCTATAACGTATAAAGTTTTATTCGGTAGGTTATTAAATGTTTTGATTACTAGGTCTATTTTTTTGTATGGCACAAGCCTAGAAGCAGTTAAGTAAAAATCTCTTTTATATTTTTTAAATGCAAACTTATTGGTATCAACAGGTGGAGCTATTACAACAGAGTCTTTCTTATAATATTTTTTAATTCTTCTTTTTATAAAATTTGAGTTTGCTACAAAAAAATCTACATTTTTACTGCACACTATATCCCACTTACCAATTAATGTTAGAGCAATTTTTAATGAATTCCTAATAAAGAAATTTTTAAAACCATAATTTTCGATGTATTGTTTCATCATTACATGGGCATATCTCATAGGAGTATGACAATAACAAATATGAAGTTGATCTTTTCTTTTTTTAATGTTTTTAATAAATGAATGCGAGCTTGAAATAATTACATTATATTTGTTCAAATTAAAAAATCTAACAGCAAAAGGAAACAAAAAAAAATAATATCTAAATAATTTTTTAGAAAAGGGTAGATATTGAATAAAACTTTTTTTAATTTTAATATCTTTGAGAAATTTTCTGTCTTTCTTTTCCATATGGTCAACAATAGTAAATAAGTCAACCTTAGGATAAATCTTTAAAATCTGTTCAAGAACTTTTTCTGCACCAGCAAATTTATCTAACCAATCATGTAAAACTACAATATTAATTTTTTTAGTCATTACTATATCTTACTATTCAGTATTTCTTATATAATGTAAAGTGACTACTAATTTTAAAACTAATACAAAAATTACAAAATATCCAAACACGCCGGCAGTTAAATTTTTGTATGGCATAAAAAATATTAATATAAGAATGAACGGATAAAATATTGTTGAAACAAAATATCTTTTTTTAAAATTTAGATAAATTTTAAAAGAAAAATACCCAAAGAGAAAAGAAAAAATTAGAGAGAAAAATCCAAAGTCAAGAATGAAATCACCCCAGAAAGTGTAATAAACCGCTCCTCTTGGTAAGACTGACATTAATTCACCCATACCAGGTAAATTTGGAAATATAAAACTTTTTAAAAATTTTACCATTGGGTAAAATTCAATCATTCCAAAGTAATAATTGCTAAGGCCAACTGAATTATAAAGATCTACCCATTGATAATATCCGTGTAGAATATAATGTATGAAGTTTATTATCATAAAACTTATATAACTTACTTCATTACTGTTCGGTGTTATTAGTCTATTGTTTAAAACATAATCGAGATCAGAAACTCTGAATTGGTAAATATAACCAAAATAAACTAAACCAAGAATAAAGAGTGGCAAGATATAATATAACCTTACCTTAAATATTTTTTTTCTAATATATATATTTTTTAAAATAATTGTAAAAAATATAAACATAATATAAATTACTATATATAAAAAAGACGATTTAAGAGCTGAGTCAATTACTAATAATAAACTTGCTGCAATAACGATAAAACCTTTGATTGATTTAAAACTTACAATTTCATAAATTAAATTTATAAATAAAATCAATAACGTTGCAGGTAATGTTATAGAACTTAATATTCCAATGGCACCTGCCGAGCTAACTTCATACATAATGCTCATTTTAAATTCATAACTTGTCTCAAATGCTAAATAATTTTGAATAAAAAAAATACTATAAAGTCGCAAAATACATGAAATTATTGCAAAAAATATTAAAACATTAAAAATTTGAATTAACTGATATTCTTTTAGAACATATTTTTTATCAATAATGTCATTTTTGCCTTTACTAGCTAACAACATTCCAAAAAAGAATAGCAAATTTAATAATAAAAAAATAAATGAACTTTCATAGCTAAAATTATTATAGGAATATTCAAAGTTTCTTAAAAAGTAAGCAAACACCCACATTAACCATGAATATAAAAAAACCTTAATGGGACTTAAAGAAGAAACATTAAAATTCATTATTTTTTTTGATAATAATTAATATTTTTTATTTTAGAGATTTTGAATTTTTTAGGATCAAAGTCATATCTAACAAGATTTGGTTTTCCAGAAAAATATATGCCAGTTTCTTTAAGATCTTGTGTCACAGCAAGATTGATACCAATATTTATATCGTTAGAAATTTTTATTCCTGGATTAATTACAACTCTAGCACCGACATAAACATTTGAACCAATCTTAATTTTACCTGTAATTAAATTTCTATTTTTATCTTTTGTGTGAAAAAAACCATGTGTCCATAGCTGTACACCTTTACCTGCAAGAATCGAGTCGCCAGATATTAAAATACTTTCTGCTAAATCTAAAGTGTTCAAAGATGTAATTTGTGAATTTTTTCCCAAAACTAAATTAGATTTATCCTCTCCATTGAAAAAATTACTTCTGGTTAATAAATTAAAATTTTTAATAGTAGAAAGGGCAAAAAAAATTACGTTAAAGTTACCTCTAAAAATATTGAAATTACCAATGATTGATTTGTCTCTAAGGTATAATTTATTAATATTTATTAAATTAAAATTTTTGATTACAGAATTTTTTTGAAGGATTAATCTATTTGTAAAAATAATTGAAAAACCAATTTTAGAACTATAAGAAATTTTGTGACCAAGATAATTAAGAATTATATTTTTTATTTTAAATATGGGTAAAAGACAGACAAAACAGGTAAAGAATTTATTTAAAGTAGACATTAAACAATATAACAAATTAAAAACTATAATAGTAAATTTAAATAATTAAAATTCCAACTAAAATTGGAGCTAAACTGAGTAAATTGAAAACCATGACTTTGTAGTGAATTACATCGTTCTTTATTAACAAAGAATGAATTACATATAAACCAAGAGTAACAAGCAAGTAATAAATTAGAAAATTTTCTAAATCCATTAAAAAAAAATGATTAATAAAAGTAAATATCAAAATCGATAAAATTGTATAAATCAAAAATTTTAACCAAATTTTTTCTTCATGCAATAATGCAACTGAAACCATATTATTTAAAGTTATAAAACTAAAAATATGTAAAAAAACTGTGGAAATTAAAAAGATTCTAAAGTTTTCATATAATATATTTATATTAAAATAATTTTTAATATAATAATTGCCATCTAATAAATGAAAATAATCACTAAAAAGATAAATTACTAACAATAAAAAGAATAACATAAAAAAATTTAAGATAGCTAAAGTATAAATTCTCTTATTTCTAATTTGGTTGTCTTTATTAATTATATTTACATAGAAAAAAGAAGAAAAAAACTGATATGAAATTAAAACTATAAATGAAAATCTAAAGATATATAGGAAGTTATAACTTTCATTTTCATCAAAATATACAGGGACTATAACTTTTAAATATTGAAAAATAAAAACAACCACAAAACCTGAAAACAAATTTGGAATTGCACTTTTTAAATATAGTGGCCAATTAGATATTGAGAAATAATTTTTTATTTTTTTTTTTTCAAAAATTTTAATGCTAGTAAAGGCATAAAGAAAAATAAAGGGTATAAAAAAATAAGAAATAATTAAAATACTTTTGTATTGAAAAATAATAATTGCAAAACCCAAGATGATGAAAAAAGATGTTTCAAGTATTAAAGCTTTATTCCTTTCTTTTTTAACTTTATGTATTGCCATTAAAAACCGTGAAATTATGAAAAAAATAGTAAAAATTGCTGAGCAAAAAATTATTGTTATATCTGAAAAAAAGTAAGCAACAAACAAAAGTAAAATTACTAATAAAATATTATGAGTTTTAATAAAATTAATATTGTAATTACTATTGTTAGAATTTAATATTTTAGGTAATAAAGAAAAAAAACCTAAAGTTAAAATTGGAAGCATCATATTTGCAATGCCAAGAGCTTGTTCAAAATTTATAAAATTTCTTTTATCTAAAAAAATAGCAAATAATAAAGGAAAAAAAAATAAAATTATTCTTGATGATATAAAGGTTATTGAAAATAAACTAATTTCTTTAATATTAAAATTTTTCATTTTTTTCAATTTGAATAATAGATTTAGCTATTAAAGGATCAGGATTTTCATTTGACGGTTGATTGTGCCAAAGATTAAATGGGTAAGGAAAACTATATTTTATAATTTTTTTAAACATTAACATTGCATTAGTATTGTCTTTTTTTACTTTTTTATTTTTTAAATTTTTCAATTTACTAACTAAATATTTTAGTGATTTAATTATAATAATACCTCTGTGATTTGTATAATCTGAATTAATCAGTGTATAAATATTTTTATTAAGAATTACACATTCTAATATTACTGTCCCTGTAATTGAAAAAACTGCATTACATTTTTTTAATAAATAATTCATTTCTGTTTTTGGGTGTATCAATATTACATTTGATAATTTTTTTATTTCGAAGAAAGTTTTATAGTTTATTTCATATTTTAATTTTGGGTTAGGTTTTACAGCTAAAAAAAAGCCTATCTTTTTTAATCTAAATGATAGTTCTTTTATGATTTTTATTTGATCAGCATACGGATAGCCCCAAACATTTATATTAGACTCAGGTTGCATTTGCATCGGATAGAGCAATGTTTTTTTTTTAAACAAGTTATGTAATATTTTTTTATTTCTTATTGAGTAAAATTTCCATAAATAGTAAATAAATTTTTTTTGTATAAATGATTTTATATAAAGTAGTGGACTATGAGTATTGTATTTATCACCAAAAAAATAACCCATTAATGCAAGAAATTTAAAAACTAAAAATTTTAAATTAAAATGTAAAGATATTTGCTTCATATAAAAAGGTTTATGTTTTCCCTCCGAAATAAGATTAATTAATTTAGCTATTTTAATATCATCAACAGTTTCATCTTTATTCTGGTTCATTATCCAGCTTTGTTTATCGTATCTATTAAATTCAGTTCGATCACTTGGATGTCTTGTGCCAGTTGGAAATATGTATCTAATTTTTAATTCTTTCGCAATTTTTATTGTGATTAACTCATGAAATAATGTTGCTTCACCAATAATCAATGATGGTTTTGTTTTAGTAATTATCTTTTTTATTTCTTTATAATAATAATGGTAATGATTTGTGCTTTGTCCGTAATGAAGATGGCCTCTATCTGCTGAATAAATTTTTTTGAAATCATCATTATTTTTTATTGGTCTTAAGTCATCTTTTTTTGGATACTTTATTTTGTGGTGAATTCCCTCTTTTGGGAGATATATATGATTTTGTATTATCCAGTGTATTTCATAATTTTTTAATAAATATTTTGATATTTTATCCCAATAAAATACTCCAGTTTTATTTTCAATAAAAAGAATTTTTTTTTTCATATAAATTTATTAATTTTTCTAATGTTAAGTTAATACTTTTTAATAAGATATGGTGCAATAGTTAGCTTTTTTTTAAAGAATTTTTCACTTTATTTAGTTAATCTTTTTTAAAACGAATCTGATATACCTTAAATTATATGTTTTTTAGATTTTTTATAATTTTATTATTTTTATCAAGTTGTATAAATTCTACTGGCTTTAAAGGTGAGCCAAAAAACAAGAATCCAAAAAAAATAGGCATAAATCAAACTGGTGTTACATTGAAATTTCATAACCTTAATAAGATTAACACAGCGTCACTACCTAAATTTGCAGATATAAAAAAAAAAAAAAATAAAAAATTAACTAAATTATTTAAAGAAAATAAATATTCTTATACTATCGGTTTAGGAGATGTTATAAATATAGCCATCACAGATATTGATGATATTAACGGATCTTATACAATTAGTCCTAATGGTGATGTAACTATACCTTATGTGGGTCAAGTTATGATAAGTGACAAAACCAAGGAAGAAGCGCAATCTTTTATAAACGATGTTTTAAAAGGTTTTTATCAAGAGCCTGAGACTATTGTTAAAATTGAACAGTATAATAGTGCTTATGTTTATATCACTGGAGCAATAAATCGTCCTTTATCAATTTTACTGTCTGAACAACCCCTTAAAATTTTGGATGCGTTAATAAAAGCTGGATATATAAAGGACCAAAAAAGTTATGTTAAAACTGCATTATTAAGAAGAGGAAATGAAGTTTTTGAAATTGATTTATATGAGTTGTTAAATAAAAATAATAATGAATTTGATGTTTATTTAAGAAAAGATGATGTGCTCCATGTTTCGGAATCTGATACTGATCAAGCATATGCCTTTGGAGAGTTTACTACATCAGGGCCTATCTCTGTTTACCAAGATTTAACTTTAACAGAATTATTAGCTACAAAAGGAATTAATAAAGCCACCGCTAAAACAAAAAGTATTTATATATTAAGAGAAGATGAAACTAAATTTTTATATATTGATATTTTTCAAATTAATTTAAATAATCCTGCAGCTTTCATTGCTGCAAATAAATTTTATATATTACCCAATGATATTGTGTTTATACCTCAAACTAATTTAGTAAAATGGAACAATGTTATTAGTCTTTTAACTCCATCTGAAACTCTTTTTAAAACCTACAAACCTTATATAGCTGAGCAAGATGATTGGTATATTATAAGTGATAATCAAAATATAATTAGTGGCGATCAAAGTAAGTAACCAACTTCAAGAAACTTTATTTTTAAATTTAATTAATCCAATAGATAAAATAGTCATTAGTAAAACTGATATGCCAGGAGAATGTAATGAAAAGTCAAACCAGCTTTGAAATAACAATATTAGTAATAAAAGAGTTAACAGCATAAATCTAGCTAGCTGATTTTTTTGATCAATATTATTTATTAATTTTTTAAAATAATTAATAAATAATAAAGATATTATAGATATACCAAGAATTCCAACTTCACCTAATAATTCAATACTATCATTATGAACTCGATCAGCTAAAAAATTATTTTCAAATTTTTCAGGTAGTATATAAAAAATTTTAAATACCTGTCCAAAAGCTCCATTACCATAACCAAATAACCAAAAATTTTTAAATTGATCCCACCCAAAGGCATGTAAATCCCATCTGGCTGCCTCACCAATAATTGAAGTTTCAGCAACCCTTTCAATTAATCTAGCATTACCAAACAATATGGCCATTACAAAAACGTCAAATATTAATATAAAAATGATTACAATTGATAGGGGATTAATCAATTTTTTAAATGATATACGTGAGTAGAATAGAAAAGAAAGTAAAATAAAAATATAACTTAAATTGGCAATTCTAGACCAAGTTGTTAGGATACCAATACTTAGGAAGATAATAAAAATTCTTATAAAAAAAATTTTACTTTTAATTTGTTCGACTAAATCAAATTTTGTAACTTCATTTTTTAGAAAAAAAACCACAATATAATAAAGGCCTGAAAAGGCAGATAAAAACAAGAATGTACCAAAAACAGATCTATTAACAAATAATCCAGTACTTGCATTTAGATAATAAATTTTTTGTATAAAAAAATTTGATGGGTTTCCAATTAACATCCAATAAGTAGCAAAAATTGCATGAAAAAATCCTAATACACATATAAAAAATAAAAATTTCATCAAATATTTACTCCTATTAAATAGTGCTGGAAAACTTAAAAATATTATTAAAAAATTAATACAGCTTAAAATTCTAAAATAAGAACTACTTGGATCAATACTTAGTGTCCAAAATTGTTTATCAATTTTTATAGATTTATATAGGTCATAATTGTTGGGAGCTATAATCTCAATTAAGTTTAATGGCAGTGGTATTATTTGTATAATTAAATATCCCACATATGTAAAAAAAAAAATAAAAAAAACCTTATTATCTATATAGTTTTCTTTTATTACTTGTTGAAACTCAATATTTTTTAAACAACAAATAAAAAAAAAAATAAAACTAATTGAAGAAATTTGAATGGCTAAAGGGTTAATACTTGCGTTAAAACTTATAGTAAAAGCTATGATGATCAAAAATAGATTTTGAAGGGTATTTTTTCTTAAAAGCATTAAGTGCAGATATTATTTGTTGGTGATATGCACGTAGCATCTTGAGATATAAGCAATGTAAAAGTTCTATTATTTGTTACTGTACCAGCAAGTATTGAGGCTTGGATTTCAAAAGAATATGTTGCTGCATTAAGTAATCTTGGAGCAATTCCAGAAATTTGATTTCCAGTAACTGTGATACTTGTCCCATCAAGTCCGCTTATATTTCCTGTATTAGTTGCGGAAATAAATAAATAAGTAGGCATAGAACCTTGAGATCCAGTAGCCACTACAGTTTCATTTATATTTTGTCCAGCACTTACACCTGGTAATGTCTCTGCGGTTGCAAATGTTACAGTTTCTGCACCACCACCAGCACCGACACTTGGAAAAGTTACAGTTGTAGATGATGATCCATTATCATCTTGTGCTGTTATACTTACAGTTGTTGAAGAACCCACTATAGAAGGAGATCCAGATATAGTTCCTGAATTTTCATTCAAACCACTAGGCAATCCTGTTATAGAATAAGTTATTGGTCCACTTCCTGTAATAAAACTAGATAAATCTAAACTCATTGATTGATTTACTGTTAAACTTGGAGGTGCTGTTATACTTGCCCATGTTGGTCCACTAGGAGCAGCACTATCTACTTGAGGAAAAGTTACAGTTGTAGATGATGATCCATTATCATCTTGTGCTGTTATACTTACAGTTGTTGAAGAACCCACTATAGAAGGAGATCCAGATATAGTTCCTGAATTTTCATTCAAACCACTAGGCAATCCTGTTATAGAATAAGTTATTGGTCCACTTCCTGTAATAAAACTAGATAAATCTAAACTCATTGATTGATTTACTGTTAAACTTGGAGGTGCTGTTATACTTGCCCATGTTGGTCCACTAGGAGCAGCACTGACACTTGGAAAAGAAACAATTAGATCTTCAGTATTACCATTACTATCTGTTGCTGTAAAAGTTACAGATGTTGATGTTGCAGTTGATGAAGTAGGGGTTCCAGAAACTACACCAGCTGTTAAAGATATACCTGCTGGTAAAAATGCATCGTCACTGTAAGTTATTACACCACTTCCTGTAGCACTTAAATTTATAGAAGTCATAGGCGAACCTTGAGTTAAGGTTAAAGTTGAAAAATCAGCTGCACTTGTAGTCCACGTAACTGATCCACCACCACCACCACTCGCGTTTATCGCTGGAAATGAAACAACTAGATTTTCAGTATTACCATTACTATCTGTTGCTGTAAAAGTTACAGATGTTGATGTTGCAGTTGATGAAGTAGGGGTTCCAGAAACTACACCAGCTGTTAAAGATATACCTGCTGGTAAAAATGCATCGTCACTGTAAGTTATTACACCACTTCCTGTAGCACTTAAATTTATAGAAGTCATAGGCGAACCTTGAGTTAAGGTTAAAGTTGAAAAATCAGCTGCACTTGTAGTCCACGTAACTGATCCACCACCACCACCACTAGCATCAACTTGTGGAAAGGTAACATATTTAGTTTGCGAGCCATTACCATCTGTTGCTTTAATTTCTACACTAATTGAGGTAAAGCTTTGTGTGCTAGGTGTTCCTTTAATATAATCTCCACTAATAAATAAACCATTAGGTAAGTTTAATGCTGAGAAACTTACGGGTCCACTTCCAGTAGCATCTAAATACATGTCTATCATTGCAGAACCTTTAGTAAGTGTTGCAGGTCCATAAACATAAGTTGACCATGTGGGTCCATTTATTCCACCACCACCACCGTTTGAATCTACTTGAGGAAAAGTAAGATTTGTACTTGCAGTATTACCGTCTTGATCGGTAGCGATAATAGTTACACTGCTTGATGTAAAATTTTGTGTGTCTGGAGATCCAATAATTGAACCAGTGATTGACACAGATAAACCTGTTGGTAAGCCTGTTGCTGAATAAGTGACATTTCCAGTTCCACCTGTTGTATAAAGATAAATAGGTGTGATTGCATTATTAACTGTCAAAGTTGCAGGTGGATAAGGAGTTGACATAAATGATAAAGAACCTTCGGCTCCATCATTATAAGCTCCACCACTATTATCTTCAACAATGTCAAAAGTTATGCTTGCTGTTGCAAAACTATTGAAATCCATCATATCTGTTGCAGTAAGGGTTGTGTTCCAAGTTCCAGCACTTGTTGGTGTTCCAAAAATCATACCACTTGTGTAATCAAAAGTTAATCCATCAGGTAAATCTGATGCAGAATATGTTACTCCATTTATAGATGATGCTGTTCCACTTACACTTACGTAAGAACTAGTTGTAAGAGTACCAGGTGAAGTAGGGAAAGTTGTCCAAGATATAGCACCAGCAGCATATGTTGTTGTATCTGTTCCAGTTGCTGTAGCAGCCACTGTTGCAGCAGTACTATAAGTTGCAGTTGTATCTGTAAGCAATGATGCTGCAGTCATAGAAGCTGAATCTGCATCTTGTGCCATATTTTCGTAAAGACTTTGGTTAGTTGAAGCCATAGTCATTATTGCATCTGATCCACTTTCTGTATCAGCAAGGTTTGTAAAAACATTACTTGTTAAACTTTTATCTCCTGAAGAAGCAATATTGTTAAACACCATCGCATTCATTTGATCGCTTCCAGAAGAAGATATTATATTCGCAATAGCCCCTGAGTCGTCTGATGATATATTTGTCATTGCAGTGCTCATCATATTATTCACAAGATCACCTTGAGTTTCATACATTTTATCCATCATACCGGAATCAACGCTACTTAGATTACTCATTAAATCCAAAGCAAAATTATTTTTTGGGGCTACACCATCAACAGCCATCATATTATTTTGTTCACTTACGACTGTTTCAAAAATTAATGATGCTGTTTGTTCATCAGCTCCTGAAACCAACATAGCCATAGTTCCCATGGTGTTATCGTTAGAATAAGTCATCATGTCTTTAAAAACTTCTGCCTTAAATTTTTGCATATCAGGATCGGTATCTGCGAAAGTAGTTGCTGTAGCAGCACTATCATTTACATTATCTGTTCCTGTATTTTCAAAATGATTAAAAATATCAAAATCATCTTGAACGAAACCTTGCATTACATCACCAATTATTTCAGGGTTTGTATCCATCATGGTTTCCATCATAAAAATTGCACTATCACCCTGGCTATCCATCATAAGTCCAGCTGTAGCTTCAGCAGCAGTTTGACTGCTATTGTTAATGATACCATTAAAAATTTGACCTTTTAAATTGTTATAAAAATTGTTTTGAATTGCCATCAAGTCTGCAGGGTCAGTTCCTGGTGCAAATGTATCGGTACCTGGTGTTGAAAAAAATGGATCATTGCCTGGTGTAGTGGGGTCTATTTTAGCTGTCTCTATATGATTAAAAATATCAAAATTTTGTTCTGCTAAATTTCCATAAACTGAAGTAATCATTGTATCGTTATTTTCCATCATGGAACTCATTAAATAGGCTGAGTTTTTTCCACTAGTTTGCTGCATCATATCAGCAATCATTGCAGCATCTCCTTCATCAGCATTTTGAAATGCACTTTGAGTAAAATTATTCATCATACTTGGATCAGATTGCATGTAAGCATCCATTTTATCAGAAGCAACTTCAGTAAATGTTGCTAAAATATCCATAGCTAAATTTCTTTGATCTCCATCTACAGGCTGAGTATTTGTAATTTCATTCATCATATAAGCGCCCATTGCAGTATCGCCCACTGCCATCATTTGAGCCATAGTGTCAGCAACAAAGTCACTATCGTCTTGAATCATTTCAGTAACAATTGTTTCTCTTAAGTTTTCAAAATTCCCTGATTGAGACGTAGAGACGTGAGAAAATATATCAAAATCTTGTTCTACTATTTCAGTCATCAATAATGTGGCGCTCTCAGAATTATTTTCCATCATGTTTTCCATTAGACGCATTGATTGATCAGAATTTGAATTAACAATAATGTCTGATAATAAACTCAAGTCATCTGTAGATTGCTCAACTACGTAATCTAGTTTTGATTTTTTTAACCCTAGTAATTCAGCTTTATAAGCTTCAACATCAGCTGCATCTGCTATACCATCTCCATTTGCATCTGGAATTGTTCCACTTGCAAGTTGTTTTGCTATAGCTCGCTCAATTTTCTCTTCACTTTTAGTTGCAGACTGGACTGTTATCTCTTTAATTGAGTCTACTACACTATTTTTTTCTTCTTCTGATAATTGCGTATCTTCAGAAGAAGATAAAGTAGTTGTAAGATTGCTTGAGTCCCCATTAGATAAGGCTTGCTGTTCTTCTTCAGTAAAATTAAGAGAAACACCCGAAGCACTATCTGAAATAATTTTTGTTTCATTACTTCCTTCTATGCCTATTTCTAGTGTTCCAAGATTACCTGTTGAGTCCTCAAGAAGAGACACATTTTTTTTTCCTTCAGAGTTTTCACCGGTTATGAGCGTTCCATTAAGTTTAACATCAAGCCCAGAAAGCTTAACCTTCATTTCCCCATCTTTGTTTTTTGCAATAGTGCCAGACTCAAATGTAAACTTTCCATTTGTTATAGATAAAAAGAACAAAGGTTTAGAAGAATCTTTATCAAACTCTTTTACGGAAAATTCTGATTTATTTTTTAATGTTAAAAGTGAATTATCTATAAAAGAAATAATAATCAATGACCCTGTATCAGTTCTTATTTTGTCATCTATAAAAATTTGATCAAACTCATTTAATTTAATAGCTTTCTCTCCTTTAATTACAAACGCATCTCCCTGAAGAGAATCAATGAAGCCTACAAATTTTTCATCCCCATAGGTATTTGTAAAAAAAAATAGACTGAATAAAATTAATAGAAAATTAATTTTTATTTTGATAAGGTTAATTGTGTTTTTTTTAAATAAGTACATTAGCAAACTGATAATAATCAGTTTAATTATAATCTCTTTTTATAATATTTTCTCTATTATTATATTGTCACTAAGTTCAAAAATTGAGGGTAATTTAATAAAAAGCTTTAATTATTTGCCATACAAGTATTCAATTTTCTTTATGAAACCTTTAATGTTTTCAAAAAAGGATATTCAATCAAATAGTCCTACTAGCAAGAAACTTTATAGCATCATAAGCACAACAGAAAAAAAATCAGCACTTGATCCTATTTACTGGGAAACAAAAGTACTTCATCAAATTAATAACATAAAACAAAAAGCAGATTTTGAGAGAAATTTTATTAACCTCGTAATTTTATCAAAAAATAATAAAACAAAAAAAAAAATATTTAAAATTTATTATTTAAGAAATATCCCAAGGTTTAGTAGTGAAGTTGGTAAAGTAATTTTAACTAATTAAGATTGCTAGATATAGTATGTTTTCAAAACTCGATACTAAATAGAGTCACAAAAATAAAAACAACTTGTAAGAGAATATTTTTTGAGTAAAGATTCTAGTATTAATAAAATACTTAAATGGAATTATAAATGCAAAATAAAGGTATACTAAATAAATTAGAGTCAATTAATGAACAATTAAATTTGGGTCATTATTGGATAGTCCTTTTAAAATATAAACGAGTACTTTTTGTTTCACCAATACTTTTTGGCTTATTAGGTCTTTTTATTTCTTTAAATATTAACCCGACATTTCAAAGTCAAGCTACTTTAGTTATAGAAGAGTCCACTAAAAATATTGTGGACATACAGGAAGTATACTCAGGCGAGGGTTCGAGAAGTGGATTTCGTAATAGTAATTATATTAATAATCAAATTCAAATAATTGAAAGTGATGAAGTCCTAGGTTCAATCTTTCTTAATAAAAAAACAAAAAACAAAATAGAAAACATGCTCAAAAGATTACCAAAAAATTTTTTGAAAGAAAAATTAAAATTATTTAGCTTTTTTAAATTTGAAAATGAAGAAGAAAATAAAGTTGATTTAAAAAAATATACAAAAAAAAATTTAAGTGTTTCTCAAATAAGAAATAGTGATGTAGTGAATATTACAATGACTTCATCAAGTGCTGAATTAGCTAAATTTTTATTAGAACAAGTAATTGATGCTTATTTAAAATATGACGTTGATACAAAAGTTAAAGTAACAAATTATGCTAATGCACAGATCAATGTAAGACTTACAAAGTTACTTGAACAGATGGAAATAGCTGAGCAGAAATTATTAAATTATAAAAAAGAAAATAATCTAATTGATATTGGCAGTATTAAAGATTTAAAAATTGATCAAATTAAATCTGTTTCAAAAAGAATTATTGACACTAACAGAGAGTTACAAAAAAAACAAAATGATTTAACAGCTATTAAACTTGCAGATGGAGATGTAGATGAACTTTTGGCTATTGCAGATTTAAGAAGTAAAAAAGAAGTTGATGGAATAAGAACAAATATTAATGCAACAAACGACAACATTGAAGCACTTCAAATAATTTATAAAGATGAACATCCAAAAGTAAAAAAAGTTTTAAAAACAAAAGAAAATCTTGATAATAGACTTAAAGAAATTTTAGATGAAAATATTGCTGCTGCAGCTTATGAATTAGCAAATTTAAAAGGATTTATCACAATAAGCGAAGAAGAGCTTAATAATGCAAAATCTGATTTACAGGATCTTGAAGAAAAAGATGTTGAGTTACGACAATATGTTCGTGAGGTTGAAACAAACAATAAAATTTATGAAACTTTTTTACAAAGAATGAAGGAAACAAATGAAGTGAAAGAACTTCAATCATCTAACGTAAGAATAATTCAAAATGCATTATTACCGCTTAACCCCATATCTCCAAACATTCTAAAACTAACTTTTACATTTTACTTTTTCTCATTTCTAATAATTTTTGCTCTTTTGATTTATTTTGAATTTAACAGTAATACGGTTATTGAACCATCTAATCTTGATGAATTGAATATTCCTGTATTAGCAACTTTACCAGCAGTTAAAAAAATTGATAAAGGTTATCATTTATCACAAATGTTTATCGAGGACGTTGATTCTGAGTTTTCTGAGTCTATTCGAACCTTAAGAACATTAATGGTGGCTAAATTTCAAAAAAACAAATCAATACTAATAAGTTCGACTTATTCTGGAGAGGGTAAAACTACTATATCATTAAATACAGCACTCGCATTCTCAAAAATTGGTAGAGTTCTCTTAGTTGAAACTGACATAAGAAGACCTTCAGTGTTAAGCAAAACAAACCAAGCTGAAGAAGCGTCAAAAATTGGTTTTAGTGATATTATTCAAGGAGGTATTAAAATAAGTGATTGTATAATTAAACTCCCAGGCTCTGAATTAGGTGTTATGACATCTGGTACAAGAAGATCAGATTTGACAGATTTAACAACACCAAACAAACTTAAACAATTTTTTGATGTATTAAAAAATGAATATGATTATGTGATAATAGATACACCACCAATTCAACCAGTAAGTGATACATTATTTATAAGTCAAGCAACTGATCATAATTTACTTGTAGTAAGATCTAATAAAACAAAATTAGTTGGAATTAAATCAGTACTTAAAAAATTAAACAATGTTCAAGTAAAAGTAGATGGATTGATTTTTAACGACCTTGATACGTCTAAAGCAAGCTATTATGGTTATTATCAGTATGGTGGCTATTATAATAAGTATAAAAGTTATAGTTAATTATTACCAATTAAGCTTAAAACAAATATAATCGTTTCAATGTTATTTGAAAAAATTTTTCAAAGAGATGATAAATCATTTCTACTATTTTATCATTTATCTTTAAGTGTAGCTTTATATTTTACTTCAACCTTAGCTTATTATTTTAGAAATAAAACATGGGAGCTTAGTGGTAGTTACTTTGAGGCGTCCTTAATTATTGCACTAACATTTTTAATCTTAACAATTTTTAACTATAGTGAAAAAAGATACATAAAAGGAACAGTGCAATGGCTTAAGGTTGAATTTTTTATACTTTTACAAACATTTATTATTGTAATCTTACTTGCGGTAATGCTTAAAATTACAGATCAGTTTTCTCGTATTTGGTTATTTACTAACATGGGAGCATCTTTTATACTTTTCTTAATCTTTAAAGTAATATTTGATTTTATTTATACTCAATTAGTAAAATCTAATTCAATACAAAGAAATATTCTTTTAGTTGGAGATGCTGAGGGCTGTCAAAATATCATTCAAAAATTTCCAAAAAAAATAAGCAACTCAGTTATTAAGTGTTTAATAGCAATTGATCAGTTAGATAAAAAAGATTCAAATTTCTATGGAATTCCTAATTTTGGAATGAATGAAAACTTTGCACATATATTAAATCATCATTCAATAGGACAAATATGGATAATTTCATCAACAAAAACACAATCACATATTGAGGGTTTGATTGATAAATTTTTAAACTTTTCTGTAGATTGTCGTTTAATTCAACCAGAATCAAAATTTAAATTTATTGAAGGGTTAGATAGTGAGGCTGGTTTTGATTTTTATAATGTTTCATTTTCTCCTTTTTACGGGACTAGTTTTTTAATTAAAAGTATATTTGATAAAATATTTTCTTTAATTGCTTTAATATTAATGTCACCAATTATAATACTGTTTTCTATATTAATTTTAATTGAAGATGGATTTCCCATACTCTTCAGTCAAAAAAGAACCGGTTGGGATGGAAAGTCATTTAATATCATGAAATTAAGATCTATAAAAAAATTGGAAAATAAGGATGAGTCGTTGCAAGTAAAATCTGGTGACAGCAGACTTTTAAAAGTTGGTAAAATTATCAGACGATTAAGTATTGATGAATTACCTCAATTCTTTAATGTTCTTAAGGGTGACATGGCGATAGTTGGGCCAAGACCACATATGACTGACCATACTAAATATTATTCAAGTGATATTAAAAATTTTATGCAAAGGCACAAATGTTTACCAGGAATAACTGGCTGGGCACAAGTTAATGGATCAAGAGGGCCTACCGATAAAGAAGGTGCTATGGAAAAACGATTTCAACATGATCTATATTATATAAAAAATTGGAATTTAATGTTAGATGTGTATATCTTAATCAAAACAATGTTTGTAGTTTTGTTCCAAAAAGTTGATTAAGAAATGAATATATTTACTATTGGAGATATTCATGGTTGTTTAGATGAATTAACATCGTTGCACAAAAAAATACTTACTCATGATAAGTTTGATGTAAAAAATGATCTAATCATTTATTTAGGAGACTATATTGATAGAGGAAAAAACTCAAAAGAAGTTATTAATCAAATTCTTAAATTAAAAAATAATAAGATCAAAACTGTAAATTTAATGGGTAATCATGATGAATTCATGATTAATTTTTTATTTAATAACAAAAACAATATTGAAAATTGGTTAAATTTTGGTCTTGATCAAACTCTTAGAAGTTATGGCATTGAAGTTGTCAACTTTATTAAAGACGGATTTGGAGATGATATTATTGATCAATTAAGGAATACACTATTAAGCATAATGAGTGAAGAGCATATTAATTTCTTTAAAGGTCTAGAATTATCATTTTCATCAGAAAATTATTTATTTGTTCATGCCGGAATAGACCCAAAAAAAACATTAGAAGATCAAACAAAAGAAGATTTTTTATGGTCAAGATCCAAAAGTTTTTTTGATAAGGATTTTAAAGCACAAAAAATTATTGTTCATGGTCATACACCAGAAGAAAATATCGTTAATAACCCACATAGAATAAATATTGATACCGGTTGCTATTTTTCAGGAAAATTAAGTAGTGTATGCTTAAGTGATTATGACGATAGTAGGCTATTTATCAACAATCTATGAAAGTAAAGGTATTGGTTAATACAACCAATACTTGAAAAAATATAACCATCAATTATAAATAAGTCACAATTGATTCTAAATAGTTATGAAAATATATTCTATAAAAGAAATAGTAGAAGCTACAAATAGTTTTCTAAAGCCAAAAACAAAAACTTTACCTAAAAAAAGTAAAAAAATAAAAGATATAAAATTACCTCCCAAGACAGAAAATATAATTGCTGAAGCAGAAAGTGCTATTTTAGATGAAAATAAAAAAAAGCCATTATTATTAAACAATGAAGCACCTAACGTACCTAGGCATAGTATAGATTCATTTAATTATAAAACTAAGATTAAACCAGAAGTAAAAGATCATATGATAAATGAACTTTACTTGTATCTTAAAAAAAAGGTTAGAAAAAGTACTCTTAA
>ENA-OSJC01000576-OSJC01000576.1-marine-metagenome-genome-assembly--contig:-NODE-576-length-34939-cov-5.921175_pt1 | contig 34939 bp, 35 predicted proteins | sample MGYA00237885_ERZ534234 | MGnify/ENA primary metagenome ERZ534234 (study PRJEB26413, sample SAMN06343907) | marine metagenome | isolation source: coastal waters | place: Atlantic Ocean: West Antarctic... | reverse complement strand
ACTTAAATTAGGCATGCTATCAAATAAAAATTTATTGCAGAAATAACAAGCTCCAAACATCATAATCACAGATACTATAATTTTGAAGCTATTATGAATTAGTTGACTGTCCGGTTTCAAAAGCCCCCTGTAAATAAGTATTAAAAAAAGTAGGAAGGTATTAATCCAAGCGCTAATAGCTGTTGCAGAAGCAATGCCCATTTCTCGCATAGATCCTATTAACAAAAGTGACAAAACTATATTTAAAATTACGGTTACTATAGAAATATAGAGAGGTGTTTTTGTGTCTTCCCTTGCAAAAAAACATATAATCAGAACCTTAGTTAAAATATATGCAGGCAGGCCTAAAGCGAAAATTGATAAAACTTTACTTGTGTAGATTGTATCAATGGCAAGAAAGGCACCTCTCTCAAAAAGAATATTAATTATAGGATTGGACAAAATAAATAATCCCACCGCAGATGGAAGGGATATCAATAAGCAAAATTCTAAAGATCGATTTTGTGTCATCTGAATATCTTCTTTTTTATTTTGTTTGATAGCTTTTGATAAATTGGGCAGTAGAACCACTCCCATAGCAATACCAAAAATAGCTAATGGCAATTGATTAAGGCGATCTGCATAGTATAAATGACTAATAGCACCTACAGGAAGAAAAGAGGCTATAATTGTTCCAACAATAATATTTAATTGAATGACACCGGAACCAATAAGACCTGGGAAAAATAATCGAAAAAACTTTTTTAACTGTTTGTTTATTCGGGGAAAACGAATACGAGGACGATAAAAATTTAAAACTGCTCGGTACATAAAAATAAATTGAAATAATCCTCCAATTAAAACTCCATAAGATAAGGCGTGCCCGGCAGAAGGAAGTTGTGGAGTTAAAATAAAAAGCGATAGAATAAAGCTAATATTTAAAATAGCAGGGGTAAATGCCCCTGCTGCGAATTTTTCATGAACATTAATAATAGAAGTAAAATGAGCAACTAAAGAAATAAAAATAAGGTAGGGGAAAATAATTTTTCCAAAATGTACCGCCAGGTTAAAAGCTTCTTCATTTTCAGAAAAACCAGGAGCTAACAATTGTATTATATAAGGCATCCCAAAATAAAAAATAAAGGTTAATGTTATCGTAACAAATAGTAACAGTGACATTGTATTCTCAACAAAATCAGCTGCTTCATGATCGTTTTTAGAATCAATAACCACTCCAGAAAAAACAGGTATTAAGGCTGCGCTATAAGCTCCTTCAGCCAAAACACGTCGAAAAAAATTAGGTATCCGAAAAGCTACAAAAAAGGCATCCGCTGTTACGGTTGAACCAAGAAATCTAGCTATAAGAATGTCGCGAATAAATCCTAAAATGCGACTAAGTATTGTAAAAGAGCTAACGGTCAAAAACTTGCGGAATAATCCTTGCATAAGATAGTTTTATATTGTGATAGGTGATTTGTATAAACTAAATTTATAGCTTAATTACTAGTAAAAACAATATTCTGCTTATGTGGGCAATCTCATATTTTTACTTTTATATAAAACATTAGATGTGAATAAAATAAGAAATATCATGTAGCCAAATCAAAATTATAAATTTATTCAATATAATTTAAGAAAATGGATTTAACACTTATATACACAATATTAGGTTTTGGGTTAGCAGCTTATTCGGTTATTGCTAATGATTCTGTTCAAACGCTTGGAACTTTTATTGCCTCTAATGAGCGCTTTAAATGGTATTGGCTAGCTGCCAGTGCATCAACTGTCTTAGCTCTCACGCTTGTCTATGGTTGGGCAGTTAACGATGGAGATATTACCTTTGGCAGACTAAATAAAATTCCTTATCAAACCATTCAATGGTATCACGCCGCTGCTCCTTTTATCTTAGTAATACTTACAAGAGGTGGGATCCCAGTCTCTACAACCTTCTTAGTTTTATCAGCCTTTGCCTCAACAGTTATTTTAGAAAAAGTTTTAATAAAATCAGTTATTGGTTATGGATTAGCAGCTACTATTGCTTATATTGTTTGGATCTGTGTAAGTTATTTTATCAATGAAAAATTTGATAAAGTACAAGAAAATCATCGTAAGGCTTGGGTAATTGGACAATGGTTCACAACTGGATTTCTTTGGTACACATGGCTTAGTCACGATGTTGCAAATATTGCTGTATTTCTTCCAAGACAATTACCTGTAGAGCTTCTGGCCGTATGCATTATTACACTTAGTGTTTTATTATTTTATATTTTTTGGGATAAGGGTGGAAAAATTCAAAAGGTTATCTATTCTAAAACAGGCACACGATACACGCGCTCAGCGACAATAATTGATTTTGTGTATGCAATTATTCTTCTCTACTTCAAACAATATAATGATATACCCATGTCAACGACTTGGGTTTTCGTAGGATTATTATGCGGGAGGGAATTAGCAATTGCTACAATGAATAAAGAATATAAATTAAGGTATGTATTTCCGCTAATTGGCAAAGATTTTTTAAAAATGATTTTCGGTTTATCTGTGTCTGTTGGAATTGTTTTATCAATTCACTACATATTCATTCCAAACGGATTTTAATTTAATAAATTATTTTTTTTTATTAAGAGCTTTCTTTAATTTAGGCCAATCATCATAACTTAGAATAAATCCTACACATTTCTTGGAACCACACTTACAAACATGATCATCAAAATCACTATCAAAAGGGTATCCATAATTATAAGTTAGTTCATCATCTTTTTTTACTTTCTTAATTGAAGAAATCCAAATTTGATTATCAGTTATTTCTACCTCACAGTTTGGTTCACATGAATGGTTAATAAAACGTGCATAATTTCTTAAGACCCCCCCATCAATATCGTATTTTTTATTAAGTTCAAAGATATATACCATTCCATTTTTTTTATTTTTTTTTGCTTTATTAATTTGTTTGTTAGCTCTTTTATCTCCTTCTTTTTTGGTAACCTTATCACCTATATATTCAATAATTTGTTCATTTTTTTTTATATTGGCTGAAGCAAAAAGACCAGACCCATGAAGAGATGATTTTTTTTTAACCCACAATTTTTTCATTAGTGTTTAGTAAATAAAATTATATCTTATACAAGTCATTTAATTCTAACTTATTGTAATAAAAAATAATTATAATAACCAATCATAAAAAGAGGAATTTGTAATCCAAAGTTAGCTATTAATGCCTTATCTTTTGATATGTAGCCTGCAATAGACCATCCTATTGCACCCAATCCATGGGAAAAAATATTTAATGGATAAAAATTTAAGTTTGTTAAAAAAATTCCAAACAAAATAAATACAGTACTTATCCATTTTAGTTGTTTTAAAGATATAATATTCATAAAGACAACTATTAACCATTAATTAAGATTTGTATTTTTTAAAAATTATCGAATATCTTTGATTTGTAGCAAAAAAATAACATTTCTTTATTTTTTTTTTCAAAGTTCTATAAGCATTAAATGTTTGGATTAAAAAATACTTCGTTATTTGGTGATACTAAGAAACTTGAAAGAGAAATTGACGAGTTTGTTGATATTTTATCTGAGGTTGGCTTAGTATTTAAGTCAATTATTCCTACATATTTAAATTATTCTGCAAATGAAAAGTTTGAAGAAATGGTAGATCGAGTAAAAGAAATGGAAAGTAAGGCAGATAAAATTACTAAAGAAGTAGAGCATACTTTATATGAAGAAACATTAATACCTGATTCAAGAAGTGATGTTTTGCGTCTACTAGAACATCTCGATGAAGTTATTGGACTATACCAAGGCAACTGTTATCATTTTTCAATTCAAAAACCCAACTTCCCAAAAGAGTTTCATCAAGATTTAATCGAATTAACTGACAATGTGGTTAACTGTGTAGAATCATTGTGTTTAACGGTTCGCTCTTTTTTTAGAGACATACAATCTGTTAGGGATAATGCACACAAAGTTACGTTTTATGAAAAAGAATCTGATATAAAATTCAGTGCGTTAGCAAGAAAAATTTTTGACTCAGAGTTGTCTTTAGATAAAAAAATGCATCTACGTTATTTTGTTGAAAAAATTGATCGTATTTGTGACCAAGCTGAAGACATTGCAGATGAAATTCAAATCTACGCTATTAAAAGATCAATTTAAATAAATTATGGAACTGTCAATTATTATATTTCTCTTAGGAGGATTATTTCTTGGCTGGTCATTAGGCGCCAATGATGCTGCAAATGTTTTTGGTACAGCTGTTGGAACAAGAATGATACGATTTAAAACAGCAGCTATTATATGCAGTATATTTATAATTCTAGGCGCAATTATTAGCGGGTCAGGAACAACAGAAACTTTAGGTAAATTAGGGGCTGTAAATGCTCTCCCTGGAGCCTTTGCTGCCTGCATAGCAGCAGGAATATCAGTTTATTTAATGACAAAGTTTGGACTTCCGGTTTCGACAACTCAAGCAATTGTAGGCGCAATTGTAGGATGGAATATATATACTGGATCCCCGACCAACACGAAAATCTTAATTACAATACTTAGTACATGGATTTTATGCCCAATAATTGCAGGTCTTATAGCAATGTTTTTTTATGTTCTAACAAAAAAATTTATTCATAATAACAAATTACATATTCTTCGTTTAGATGCTTATACAAGATTAGCACTAATTCTTGCAGGAGCATTTGGTGCATATAGCTTGGGTGCAAACAATATTGCAAATGTTATGGGTGTTTTCGTTCCAATTTCACCTTTCACTGATATTGATATAATGAATATTTTTACCTTTTCCTCAAAAGAGCAGCTCTTTCTTTTGGGAGGAATAGCAATAGCTGTTGGAGTTTTTACATATTCAAAACGAGTGATGTTTACCGTTGGTAATGACTTGTTAAAAATGTCACCAGTTGCAGCTTTAATTGTTGTAATCTCTCATTCAATTGTTTTATTTTTATTTGCATCACAAGGTATTAGTAATTTTTTACAATCAATCAATCTGCCCTCTATTCCTCTTGTTCCTGTTTCAAGCTCACAAGCCGTAGTTGGAGCTGTTATTGGAATTGGATTATTAAAAGGAGGAAAGGAAGTAAAGTGGTCAGTTGCAGGAAAAATATCATTAGGCTGGGTTACACTTCCAGTAATAGCCGCATTAATGTCTTTTATGATTCTTTTTATTTTACAAAATATTTTTAATCTTACGGTTAATTTTTAAGATAATTAATTATGTGTTCTGTAAGATAAAATAAAATCTTCTTGTTCTTTTGTTTCAATAGCCCCTTTTCTTTTTTCTCTCACAATATTAATCACCTCTTTATTACTATCTCCAAACTCAATTAGAAGAATAGCAGCTATTGTTCCAGAGCGGCCCTTGCCACCCATACAATGAATGACAATATTTTTTCCATCAATTAATTCATTTTTTAAAAGGGTTTTAGTAGTTTGCCATTTGTCTAAAAATTTTCGGTTAGGAGCCTTTAAATCAATAATTGGTAAGTGAAACCAATTTAAATTATGCTTATAAACCTCGTGAACAAATAATTCTTTAGCATGCATCTTTTCAAACTCAATATCCTCAACCAGTGAAACAACTGCGCTAAAATTTAGTTGATGAAAATTTTTTAATTCGGACAAAAATAATTGGTTATTAAATATTTTTTCTTTTCCACTTCTACCAGGAAAACTAGTTAAAATTATTTTACCATCTATCCCTTTTGGCTTAACATAATCATAATTATTAATTTCCATAAAATTTCATTTTTATATTAATTGGTATCAATAATATTATAACGCCAAGCTTGAGTTTTTCGTAATATTTTTTTTGTAATGATCGTATGCAATAATCGCACAGCTATTGAAACATAAACAATTAACATTGCCATAGCAGCCGCTCCAGCTACATCTCCTTGCTCATCTAAATGTATTGCAGATACAGCAGCTAAAGTAGTATCATAGGAATATAAAAAAATGACTCCTGATACTGTAGTCATAGCATTTACAAAAAGATATATTGAGATATCAAAAATAGGAGGAAGGCATACAGGCAAAGTAACGCGCCAAAACATTTTATAAGTAGGTATTTTAAGAGATAAAGAAACAGATTCGAATTCTTTATCCATCTGCTTAAGTGCAGTAATAGCAGTTAAGTGTGATACTGTATAAAAATGAACAATCGTGTTAACAACTAAAATAATCATCGTAGCATAGATAAAATTTAATGGATTATCTTTGGCATTAAAAAAAAATATATAGGCCAAACCAAGTACCAAACCTGGGACTGCCATCGGCATCAGAGCAAAGAATTGGACTAAACCTCTAGATCTCTCATTAATTCTTAATTTTTCAATAAGATATGAGCCTACAAAAATAATTATTGTTCCAAATAATGCGGCAAAAAAAGCTAGGCGAACAGAGTTGTAAAAAGAATTCCATCCTAATCCCGCTACCTGAAAATTATAATGTTTAATTGTAAGATTTAAATTGTAAGGCCAAAATTTTACTATAGCCCCATATTGAGCCATGCCTATCATTAAAATTATTATTAAAGCAAGTACAGAGCAAAATGATAACATGATCATGTCTACTTTAAAATTTTTTTTAGGCTTAAAAACAACTGATCGTGATGTGAGTAATGAAATTTGTTTTTTTCTAGAATATCGATCAATAAAAAAAGCTACCATTGCAGGTATTAATAAGACCATAGAAATAACAGCTCCCATTTGAAAATTTTGCATTCCCACTACTTCTTTATATATGTCTGTTGCTAAAACATTATAATTGCCCCCTATAACTTTGGGAACGCCAAAGTCTGTAAATACTTGGGTAAAAATCACAAACGCAGTACTAATAATTCCATAGCGAGCACCTGGAATAGTTATGGTAAAGAATGCCCTAAGTTTGCTTGTTTTTAAAACTTCAGCAGCCTCATATAATCGAGAATCTGAAAGTGATAAAGATGTAATCAAAATTATAAGTGCATGAGGAAAAGTCCAATACACTGAAGCCATTATAATACCTATTGGTCCATAAATGGAATGTCCAAGAAGCATTTCCTTTAAAACACCCTGATTGCCAAACCAATAAACTAGTGCAATTGCTGCCAAAATCGATGGACTTAAAAGTGGCACTAAAGCAATTAATTTAAAAAAACCCTTAAAGGGCATACAAGTCCTAGTTAAAGCATATGAAAATAAAAAAGCTATAACTACAACAATAATGGTTGAGGTAATTGCTACAAATAAACTATTATAAAGAGATTGAAATAAAGCTGGCTCTTGTAAGTATAAATAATAATTTACCAAGCCTACAAAATCCCCATCTTTGTTTTGCAAGCTTTTAAAAATTAGGGATCCTAAAGGTAAAACGAGAAAAACAAAAAATAAGATTATATATGAGGCTAACAAGAGTTGACCGACTCTATCACTGGAGTCTTTGCCGCGCTTAATATCTGCAAATTTTAAAAAATTCATATCCCTAACTATACTTGATAAACTTTTGTATCTTCTTCAGAAAAATACAAACTTAATTCATCGCCTATGGCTAATTGAATTTTTCTAGCAATTGAGCTAGAAATATCCATAATAATTGGATCAGTAGAAACTTTAACAGAGTGAAAATAAATTCTTTGGAAAGCTCCTAAAAATTCTATTTCATTTATTTTTGCTGTTATTAAATTGTCATTTTCATTTTCCTGATTAAAACGAATATCCTCTGGTCTTATAGCTATTTGAACCACTTGATTATCTGAAAAACTTTCTGTTTTACAATTTATCTCAACCTGATGACATTGTGCTTTCCCAGAGCTAATAATTTTTGCAGGTATAAAGTTCATACTCCCGATAAAGGAGGCTATAAAGGGGGAGTTGGCTTTTGTGTAAATATCACTCGGTGTGCCTGATTGAATAATTTCTCCATCTTTCATAACAAAAATTCTATCCGCCATTGTTTGCGCCTCTTCTTGATCATGAGTAACCATGATAGTTGTTACGCCAAGCTGACGCTGAAGATCTCGTATTTGTTTCCTTAAGAAAACACGAACTTTTGCATCTAAAGCAGAAAGAGGTTCATCTAACAATAGTAATCCAGGTGAGGTTGCAAGTGCCCTTGCCAATGCAACTCTTTGTTGTTCACCTCCAGATAGCTGACTTGAATACTTGTGTGCATGATCCGTTAAATTTACTAAATCTAACAATTCATCTACTCTTTTTTTAACATCTATTTTTTTCCATTTATTATTAATTAACCCATAGGCAATATTAGAAAATACAGATAAGTTAGGAAATAAAGCATAAGATTGAAAAACGATTCCAAAATCTCTGTTAGACGGTGGTTCATTTGATATGTCATTGTTTTTTTGAATAATAGAACCAGCAGTTTGAGTTTCTAATCCTGCGATACATCGAAGTAAAGTTGTTTTGCCACAACCCGAAGGGCCAAGAAAGCAAACAAACTCACCCTCCTTTATACTAATTGATATATCTTTAATTGCCTCAAAATTACCAAAGGATTTAGATAAATTTTTAACTTCAAGATAAGAATTTTTACTATTTTCTGACATAAATGATAAGTTGATTTTGTACTGTTTTAGCCAAATTCACAAATACTAAATACTCTTATCCTCAAAATAACCTTATAAATTAGTAATATTTATTAACATTGTTATTTTATATGCTTAACATGAAGTCATATTTAAAAATCGGAGGAAAAAATATGTACTTAATCAAAAAAACTATAACCTCATTAGGTTCTGTTTTAATGTTAATATCCTTATTAACATTCAATCAAGTTGCCAATGCTGGTGAGCTGTTAGTGTATTCTAGCACAGATGCAGACAATCTAAAATTTTATATGGATGAGTTTCAAAAGGCTAATCCTGACATTAAAGTAAATGTTGTGCGTGAATCTACGGGAACAATGGCTGCAAAAATGATGGCAGAAAAAGACAATCCACAAGCTGATTTCTTGTTTGAAATGGCGGCGACAGTTGCACTTAATATGGAAGCAGAGGGTATGTTTGTAGAATATTCACCTGCTGGTATGGATGCAATTGATCAGCGATATGTTGACACAACTGCCCCAGTTACATGGGTCGGTAACTATGGTTGGGCTGGCTGTATTTGTTGGAACCGAATTGAAGCTGAAAAACTTGGCTTACCAAAACCAACTAGTTGGGCTGAGTTAGCAAACCCAATTTACAAAGGTCATATCTCTATGCCAAACCCAGCTTCATCTGGTACTGGATATTTGGATGTGTCTAGCTGGATGCAAATTTGGGGTGAAGATAAAGCTTGGGAGTACATGGATGCTCTCCATGAAAATGTAGGTATCTACACGCATTCAGGTTCAAAACCTTGTAAACAAGCAGGTTCAGGTGAATTTCCTATTGGTATATCTTGGCCTGGAAGAGCTATTAAAATAATCAAAGCAGGTGCACCAATTGATATGATTATTCCTGAAGAAGGAATAGGCTGGGAAATGCAAGTGGTAGCTATAATGAAAGGCACAGATAATCTTCCTGATGCTAAAAGATTAATGGACTGGACTCTAGGGGATGGTATGAAATTATTTGGCCAACTCCAATCAATTATTGCCGATCCTTCTAAAATCACAAAAGATCCTGAGTTGCCAGATTTTTATGATGAAGTTCAAGCAAAATTAATTAATAATGATTTTGTATGGGCAGCTGCAAATAAAAATCGTATCGTTGCTGAATGGAAAAAAAGATACGACGGTAAATCTGAGCCAAAAAAATAAGATATAAAATTCTAATATTAACTAGGGGGTGATAACACCCCCTTTTTTAAAAATTAATAATGAGTCAAATTTCAATATTTTTACTAATTCTACTTGCAGCATTTCTTCATGCAAGTTGGAATATTATTATTAAATCTATTCAAAATTCTCAAGTAGCAATAGCTCTGCAAATGCTCACACAAAGTATAATTTTTTTTCCTTTTTTATTTTTTGTTCCATTGCCTGAAGGAACAACATGGATATTTTTGATTTTTTCTTTAGCGCTACACAGTTCATATTTTTTAATACTAGGAAGCCTGTACAATCGTGGAGACTTAACAATCATTTATCCTGTATTTAGAGGTCTTGCACCGGTCTTTGTTACTATTTTATCCATTATATTTTTAAAGGATTACATAAGCCCTAAAGGTCTTTTGGGTATAGCAATTATTGCTATTGGTTTGCTATTATTAACAAAAGAGAATTATAAAAATAAATTAAATATCAAATTATTAATTATTTCAATATTTGTTTCTATAATTATTTCTCTTTATACTTTTTCAGACGGAGCGGGAGTAAGAAGTGCTAATAATGAATTTACTTTTATAGTTTGGAATTTTTTTTTAGGTGGATGGGTTACTGTTAGCTATGTTTATCTAAAAAATAAACAAGAATTATTTAACTTGGAACTAAATCAATACATTCTAATAGTGATTGCATCGTTGATGTCTTGTACAGCTTATGGAATAATTCTGTGGAGCATGAAACATCAGCCAATTGCCTATGTTGCATCTATTAGAGAGTCCAGCATAATTATGGCTTCATTAATAAGCTTTATTGTTCTCAATGAAAAAGTAACTAAAATTAGGTTTATGTCAGGTATAATATTCTTTATTGGTATTTATTTTATATATAACTCTTAATTATTATTTAAGGCAAAAGACTTGAAAGCCTCATCTAAATAAGGCTTAAAGTGATTTAGATCTGGGGTTTTTTTATTTGTAATTTTAGCCATGTCATCAAAACGCCTCATCTCTACTGCCTCTTTCATAAAAGGTTTTTTAATAAATTCTCCTGCCTCTTCTTTAGTAAAACTGCCTCCTTGAGCAGCAAGAGAAATTTGAGATGCTTTAGATAAAGAATCATAATATTCGTCTTCAACAGCGGCTAAATATCTTTTTGAATCAACATGCGCACGTATAGGATTAATAACTTGCTCTCCAAAATATTTAGATAAATAGTCAGCTCCTAGGTTTTCATGATGACCATCTTTTCCCTCATGAATAGGATCTTCATCTTCATATAATAGGTGCCCAATATCATGAAGTAATGCTGCGGCAATTGTAGGGTTAGGTAATTTATTTTCTTCCGCTAGCTCTGCACATTGTAAAGCATGCTCTAATTGAGAGACATTTTCTCCACCATACTGCATATCAGATCCTTTCTCTTTCAGAAGATGAATTAGCTGATCTACAATATTTTTCTCCATAATTATTTTATACTTAGTTAAATTTACAAATATTGCAATTATTAATTTTATTCAATTGATCGGCATGGCAATACAATTTAAAGATCATTTCTAATTATTTTTCTATAAAAAATATGGACAAAAAACTTTTAACACCAGGCCCACTTACTACCTCAATAACTACAAAAGAAGCTATGCTTCATGATTGGGGATCAAGAGATCAAAAATTTATTGACCTTAACCAATCAATTCTTGAGTCACTTGTAAAGCTTATAGACGGAGAAGACTCTTATCAATGTGTACCTATGCAAGGAAGTGGGACCTTTGCCGTTGAATCCATGATTAGCTCACTTACTCCAAAAGATGCAAAAATATTAATTTTGATAAATGGTGCATATGGTCACAGAATGAAAAAGATGTGCTCTTATCTAAATCGCGAATGTATTGCATACGAGGTTGCAGAACATGAACAGCATAAAATAAGTGAAGTTGAAAAAATTATAGATACAAATAAAGGATTAACTCATGTGTTTGCAGTTTATTGTGAAACAACATCGGGAATCTTAAATCCAATTCAAGAAATTGCAGACTTAGTAGAAAGAAAAAGATTATCTTTGTTTGTAGATGCTATGAGTGCTTTTGGCGCACTTCCTTTCAGCAGTAAACATATAAAATTTGACGCTGTTGCTGCATCTTCTAATAAATGTTTAGAAGGTGTTCCAGGTGTTGGTTTTATTTTAGTTCAAAATAATGTTATTGAAAATGCCAAAGGCAACTCCCATTCCTTAAGTTTAGATTTATATGATCAATGGCAGGCTATGGAAAAGAATAAACAATGGCGCTTTACTCCTCCAACCCATGTTTTAGCGGCTTTTTATCAAGCAATAAAAGAGCATAAAAAAGAAGGGGGCATAAAAGGTCGTTATGAAAGGTACTCAAATAACTGTAAAATAATTTGTGATGGCATGAAAGAGATGGGCTTTGAACAATTGCTTCCTGATGAGATTCAGGCGCCAATTATTATTACTTTTAAACAGCCACAAAATTCAAATTTTAATTTCCAGCAATTTTATGATGCTTTAAGTAAAAAGAATTTTCTAATTTATCCTGGGAAGCTAACAGTAGCTGACACATTTAGAATCGGTTGTATTGGGAACTTAGATGAAAAAGATATGCGTGATGCTATCCAAGCAGTCAAAGAAGTGATGCAAGAATTACAAATTAGAATTAAATAATCATGATCTCATCTGCTGAGGCTGTTGAAATTCCTCTTATTAAAGCAACGAATGAAACACTTAAAGGGTATGGATACTTAGTAGATAGTTATGAAAATAGTGAGATAGAAATTGTCACTTGGCCAAAACAAGGTTGGCGAGAAATTGAAGAAGGAACGGGGAATGAAGCGGGAGCAACGGAGGGATCTTTTGACACATGGTGGAATGGTGAAACTTTGTGGGGTCAGAATAACGCTGTACAACATAAAAGTGATTATGAAATAGATGGGAAATATATTCTCGCATATTCATCTCCCCCAGAAAAAATTTCAGGAAATAAGAATTATAGTTATCCTAACGAAATGTATCTTTGGCACATAAATTATCATCCAGATGGCGGGCAGTTGTTCTTTCCCTCAAAACCAGGTGTTTTTATATCTCCGTTAGCCTTGCCAGGAGATGACATAAAGATTGAGAGTTTTAAAGCTTTTTATTTTGATGGATCGCAAGGATTATACATTCATCCCAATATTTGGCATGAAGGTGTTTTCCCTACTGAAGAAAAAAGCTCATTTATGGGAAAGCAAGGAAAGGTTCACGCCAGGGTGAGCATTGATTTAAAAAAAGAATTTAATAAATACTTATTTTTCAAAACAAATTTATAGATATTTTTTTGTGCTATGAAAATAATCCATTTTTCAGACATACATATTCACGACCAGTTAATACTTGGTCAAAATTCTACCGAACGATTTCAAGCAGCCCTGAAGCATGTGTATGACAATCATTTAGACGCTGACCTTTTTGTTATCTCCGGAGATCTAACCCATCACGGCCACCTTCAATCTTATAAAAAATTAAAAGAAATATTAGATAAGGCAAATCTACCTTTGCACTTATTACCTAAATTGATTTTAGGTAATCATGACAATCGCGAAGTTTTCAAAAATTTTTTTACACATGTTCCGATTGATGAAAATGGTTTTGTTCAGTATGAAAATGATTTTAATTCTAAGCGTTTTATTTTTTTAGATACAAATCTTCCAAAAACACATCAAGGTCACTATTGTGAAAAAAGATTAATATGGCTTAAAAACAAACTAGAAATAGCAGCAAAAGAAAAAAAAGATGTTTATCTTTTTATGCATCACAATCCTCTAGCTATGGCAGAAGAAGATGCAGATTATTTGGGGATTCAAGAAAAAAATAAGTTGAAGGAATTATTTATTCAATTTTCAAATATAATAAAACATATTTTTTTTGGTCACCAACATTTAACTGTCTCAGGAAATTTAGTTGGCATACCATTCTCTGCACCTCGAAGTATCAGTCATCCATTGGTTACAAACTATTCTCCCACATATAGATTGGGCACTGCCGATACAGATCCGAATTACAATATTATTTTAATTAGAAATGATTCCCTCGTTGTGCATACTGAAGATTTTTTAAAACAACAAATTAATTGGTTTGAGACAACACAAGATGGATGGATTGAAGACTAATTAATTTAAAGGTGTGAACAAAGAAAAGAAAATAGAACTTTAGATAATATTTTTTTCTTTTTTAAAAGTCAGCAAAAATTTCTATATTTATATACTTTATAAATGAATTCTTTATCCCTACCAGGGAAGTGAAAAGGTTTTGACATTTGTAAAACTTTTCATTGCCTCTATGACGCCTTCTTTATACCCCAAACCTGAATCTTTAATTCCTCCAAAGGGAGACATTTCAATTCTATATCCTGGAACCTCCCATATATTGACTGTTCCAACATTTAGATTTTGAATATAATTTTTTGCTCTCATAAAATTATTTGTACACACACCTGAAGAAAGTCCAAAAGATGTTGAGTTGGATATTGCAATTACTTTTTCATCTTCATCGGGTACGCGAATAATTGGAATAATTGGCCCGAATGTTTCTTCTAAAACTAATTCACTTTTGGGATTAACATGATCAATGACAATTGGTGGTAAGAGCGCACCTTTACGTCCAGGATGATATAAAATTTTTGCCCCTTCTTCTTCCGCCCTAGAAACTCGCTTATCAAACAACTCTGCTGCCTTTGCATTTATAACGGTTCCTAAATCTGTAGTCATATCCATAGGGTCACCAAATTTAATTTTCTTTGCTCTTTCTAAAGCTAACTCCACAAAACGATCCGCTATTTTATTTTGACATAGAATTCGCTTAACAGCTGTACATCGTTGACCAGAATTTTTAGTGGCTCCCGTTACAGCCAACTCCACTGCTACTTTTAATTCATCATCATTTAAATCATTGCAAACAATAAGAGGGTCATTTCCTCCTAATTCTAATACTGTTCTTTTATATCCTGCTTTCTCCGCAATATATTTTCCTACTCCAACACTTCCTGTAAATGTAATTAAATCAATGTGAGAATTCTTTATCATTTCAGCACCAATATCATCAGGCCATCCTGTAACAACAGAAAACATTTCAGGAGGCAGTCCTGATTCATAGAGCACGTCTGCTAAGAGCATGGCGGTCATAGGAGTTAGCTCTGTCTGTTTACAAACCATGCAATTATTTGTTGCTATAGAAGGGGCTATCTTATGTGCCACCATATTTAAAGGATGATTAAATGGTGTTATTGCAGAAATTGCCCGCAAAGGTTCGCGCATAGTAAATATTTTTCTTGCTTTGCCGTGAGGTGTTAGATCGCAAGAAAACATTTCACCATCATCATGAATGCATAGTTGTGCTGTAAGAGAAAAAACATCAAAAGCTCTTCCTACCTCATAAAGAGAATCTTGTTTTGAAATTCCTAGTTCATATGAAATAACAGTAGATATTTCATCTTTTCTTCTTACAAGTTCTTCTGCAGTTTTCTGTAAAATTCTCTGTCTTTCATATCGTGTTAATTTAGGAACATAGTTTGCTGCAATATCTAAAGCACTTCTTGCATGCTCAGCCGTACCCACAGGAACTGTTCCAATAATTTCACCCGTGTAAGGATATTCTACTTCTATTGTCTTTTCTGTGTCAACTTTTTTTCCTGCGATACGCATTGATTCATGTCTAATTTTATTATTCATTATTAAATTCCTGCAGCCATTAATGCATAATAAAATGCATCATAGTTATATAGTTGTTTATTTGCGTTAATTTGGTTTATTTTTTTATTTACAATAAAAGGAACCTCTCTCTCATGTAAGCCACCATGTGAACGAAGGGGTTCATTCAAGCCACTTAAATCATGTTTTGCTTTTGAAGAGCCAATAGTCATAAATTCTGAAGCCATGCATATTATATCTCCCGTTCTATCTTCAGGAAGATTGTAAGTTGCGCATGCTTCCTTTTTATTTAATACAACCTCAATATCTTTAATTGTTTTTATTTCTTTAATAACTGACTCTACATCGTCTTTATTCTCTAAGTAAATAGTTGCAAACGATCCTAGCGCTCCATGGTGAACAACATAAGGATCAGTTATAGGAAGTATAACTTTTGTTTTATTTTTTGAGAAAATGGCATCAAGATGATCTTGCAAAAAGATAGCATTAGGCGATCCATCATTTTGTGATTTTGGCTTCATTCCATGGTCAGCTGTTATCACTAAAGTTGCCCCCAAATTGTCCAATTCGCCAATATATTTGTCAAACATTGCATAAAAATTATTGGCCACTTCGTGACCTGGCTCATATTTATGTTGGATATAATCTGTTGTAGAAAGGTACATAATATCAGGCTTAAATTCTTTCATTAATTTAACTCCTGCTGCCATTACAAATTCAGATAAATCAGCTGAATAAACTTCTGGGACAGGTAACCCTAACCAGTCATTAACATTTTCTATTCCATTATACTCCATGGTTGCTTGATCAGATTTTTCTGCTGAAAAACAAAGCGCTCTCTTATCATCATATTTTAATCCATTCCCAAGAAGCGTTCTTAGCTTATCTTTTGCTGTAACAAGTGCAATTTTTGCTCCTTGTTCATAATATTTCTCAAAAATTGTTGGGGCTCTTAAATATTGTGGGTCATTCATCATAACCTCTTCTCCAGTTGAAGGCGTATAAAAAAAGTTTCCACAAATACCATGAACGGAGCTGGGTTGACCAGTTACAATAGAAATATTGTTTGGGTTAGTAAAGCTAGGAATTGCGCTATGTGCCATTAAATATTCGCCTTTTTTAATTATTTTGTCAAGATTAGGCGTACGATTTTCCTTAGAAGCTTCGTCTAAATATTCTTTTTGACTGCCATCTAAGCAGATAACAATAGATGTATTTTTTGGAATTCCAGGATATTCTCTGTTATTAATATTGAGAGTGTTTGTCATCTTTTATAATCTTTCTGTCACTTTTTTAAGTCACCCTATATACATATAAAAAAAATAAATTTAATAGCTATTTCCCTGTATGCCAAATTATTTTCTATTTTCAATTTTACTTATTGCCGCACTCTCACACGCAATCTGCCATAGTATTTTAAAACATAGCAACAATCCTCTAGGAATTTTGGGGTTAACCTCAATTGTTGAAATAATTATTTTTACTCCCCTCGTTTTTTTGGTTCCTACACCAACTCCCTACATTTGGTCATTAATAATTGCTTCAGCTTTTTTGCATGGCTTTTATCGTTTACTGGTAGTTTATTCTTATAAATTTGGCGACTTATCTTTTATTTATCCCGTAGCCAGAGGCGGCTCATCCCTTCTGCTTGTTTTTATAAGCATTATCTATTTATCAGATAAAATTTCAGTAATGGGGCTTAGTGCAATCCTTATAATATGCTTTGGGCTTTTTCTTATTTCTTATTCTAAGAAAGAAAAGTTTAACAGGGCAGCATTTACCTTGGCTTGCCTCACCGCCTTAATGATAGCCACCTATACACTTGTTGATGGAATAGGCGTTAGACATAGCAGCAATGGTTACACATTTTTATTTTGGATGTTAGCTCTAAATGGGATTCCTCCTTTGATTACATCTTTGTTATTCAGGGGAAGGGGTTTAAGAAATTTCAACAAAGATCTTTTAATAAAGGGTCTTGGTTTTGGTATATTGGCTCCTTTTGCTTATGGTCTTGTAGTCTGGTCAATGCAATATATGCCTATTGCTTATGCTTCAGCAATTAGAGAAACCAGTATAATATTTGCAACTCTTTTAGGGTTCTTCATTTTGCGTGAAAAAAAAGCGAAAGCTAGAGTATTACCAGCTATCTGCGTAGTTATAGGCATTGGGATGCTTTATTTTCAGCTGTAGAAATTAAAAGATTTATATATGAGTAGACATCAAATACAAAGTTTTCTATAGGACTAGAGAATGCAAGAAGAAATCGTTAAAGTAGACGCAAATATTGAAACTATTTGTTGCGATGGTGGTCAGGATGGTTTAGGACATCCCGCAGTTTACTATACCTTCGGTCAATCAAATCAGGTTGTTTGTGGGTACTGTACAAAAAATTATATAAGAGAACAAGAATAAATATGTACAACGAAAAATGGGGTTTAAAAAGAATTTGTCCAATGTGTAGTAAGCAATACTACGATTTAGGAAAAACAGAACTTGAGTGTCCAGAGTGTGGAAAAGAAATTGAAGTAACTACAATTTCTCGACCCCGTCGAGGTCGTAAACCTGGGAGCACTAATGCCGCCCCTTTAACAAACCCAATTCCACCCAAAGCTAAAGATAAAGATGATGATTTAGATTTAGAAAATTTGGATATGGATAACAATGAAGATCAAGTTGAAGATGATACTGTTTTATTAGAGGATGAGTCTGACATAGATCCTGCAGCTGATGCTGGAGTTAAAACTCCTGAAGAAGGCGAAGAAGAATATTAAGATAAAAAAACAATAAGACTCTAATAACTTAAAATTTCATACATATGATTCCAGTTCTCACTAAAACTTGGGCGCTATTTTTTGGGTTTGCCATTATTTCTCTAGCTCACGGCTTACAAGGAACCTTAATTGGGGTTCGCGCTATTGTTGAGGGTTTCAGCTTTATCTCGACTGGTTTTATAGTTGCAGGATATTATGTAGGCTACCTTACAGGCTCTATAGTTATACCAATTTTTTTAAAACGTGTTGGACATATACGTGTTTTTGCTGCACTTGCTTCCCTAGCCTCTATTGCTATACTCTTGCATTCAGTTTTTGTTGAACCTTATATGTGGTTTTTTATTCGTATCCTCACAGGAATAAGTTTAGCTGGAATTTTTGTAATTATGGAAAGCTGGTTAAATGCTAAATCAACCAATGAAACAAGGGGTAAGATTCTATCGATCTACATGATTGTAACTTTTTCCTTTTTAGGTTTGGGTCAATTTTTGTTAAACCTAAGCGATCCCGCTGAAGTTGATCTTTTTATTTTAGTATCAATTTTACTGTCTTTTGCCCTTCTTCCAATTCTATTATCAATTACTGAGGCCCCAAATATAACAGATTCAAAAAAAATTTCTTTAAAGGAATTATTTGTAATATCTCCACTTGGTTTTGTTGGAGCATTCTTTACAGGATTGGCCCACAGTGCAATTTTAGGATATGGTGCTGTTTTTGCTGCTTCTAAAGGACTTGGTTTATTTGAGATTTCAGTATTTATGGTTATTGTAACCTCTTTCGGCGCTCTTTTTCAATGGCCAATAGGGTACATTTCAGATAAAATTGATAGACGAATAATTTTAATTAGTGTCACTTTAATCGCATCTGCGCTTTCTTTGTTTATTGTTGCGTCGTCCTATATTTCTCTAATAATTTTTTTTATTTTATTGGCAATATATTCAGGAATGAGCCTACCTATGTATTCTTTGACAATTGCACATACAAATGATTTTTTACAACAAGATGAAATTATTGGCGCAACTTCATCTATGTGTATTTTAATTGGCCTTGGATCAATTTGCGGCCCTATAGCTGCATCATTATTTATGAATGCAATTGGTCCAGATGGATTTTTTGTATATCTATTTATAGTTCACGGACTACTGGGTCTCTTTGGTTTATATCGTGTGGCAAGAAGAACCAAACCAATGGATCTTGAATCTCAATATACCCCACTTCCAAGAAATATTTCTGCAGCTGGTATGGAGTTAACATCTATCGCAGAGCCACTCGACGACTAAAAAATTTATTATAAATTCTTAAAAAGAATAGAATAATTACTATTCCCAAATAAATCAAAGGTTCTGTTTTATCTGCTTTAGTTAAAAGATAAAAATGAAATATGCCCAAAAGAATTACTAAATAAATCAAATAGTGAATTTTTTTCCAAACTTTAAAAGTTAATTTTTTTACCATATTGTTTGTAGATGTAAAAACAAGAGGAAGAAGCAGAATAAAACCCATAAAACCAAAAGTAATAAATGGACGCTTCAATATATCTTTTAAAATAAATGAGAAATTAAAAAAATGATCAAGAAAGACATATGATATTAAATGTAAGGATACGTAATAGAAAGCGACCAATCCAATCATGCGTCTTAAATTTTGTAAAGAACGTAAATTAGAATATTGTGACAAAGAGGAAATTACAAGCACAAGAACTAATAATCTAAGAGTCATCTCTCCCAACTCATCCATTAGAATATCAATTGGATTAACACCTAAACTGCCATTTATAAACATGCCAATCCAAATAAAGCTAGGCAGCAAAAGTAGTAAAAGAATTAAAGGTTTAGATTTATTAATTGCACGTGAGGAAATCATATCCTTAATATAAGAGGTTGAGATCCATATTTTTATATAAGTGTGCAACCTCTTCCTCATAACCGTTATACATTAAAGTAGGGCGACGCAAAAATTCACCAATACGTCTTTCTGTTGCTTGTGTCCACCTAGGATGGTGAACGGTATTATTCACATTGGAATAGAAACCATATTCTCTTGGAGCCAACATCGACCATGTTGCATCAGGTTGGCGATCAACAAAACGAATGCTTTCGATAGACTTAATAGATTTAAATCCATATTTCCAAGGGACAACTAAACGAAGAGGGGCTCCATTTTGGTTTAATAATTCGTGACCATATAAGCCTGTAGATAGCAGCGCAAGAGGATGCATTGCCTCATCCATTCGTAATCCCTCTACATATGGCCATGGTAAAATACGTTTTTTTTGCCCAGGCATTTCTTCCGGTCGGTATGTAGTTTCAAATTGAACAAATTTTGCTGTATCTAAAGGTGATGCTATTTCAATTAATTTAGACAGAGGGAAGCCTTGCCAGGGTATTACCATAGACCATGCTTCTACACATCGCAAACGATACACTCTGTCCTCAATTGTTACCTTGCTGAGAAGGTCTTCTAGATTTAAAGTAAAAGGTTTATTAACCAAGCCTTCAATATTAATTGACCAAGGTTTAGGTTTAAATTTACTAGACTTTTCTGAAGGGTCAGATTTACCCATGCCAAATTCATAAAAATTATTGTAAGTTGTAATTTCTTGGAAAGAATTTAATTTATCCCCCTCATCTAACTGATGATCAAACTTAGTAGGGCTTTCTCCATGAGACGCTTGCAATACAGAAGGGAGGGAGAAGGCAATTGAAAAGGCTGCTGTCGATTGGATAAATTTTCGTCTATTAATGTAAGAGGAATAAGGAGTAATTTCAGAGGAAAAAATTTTTTTCATACCCTATATATAGTCATAAAAATTCATTTTAGAAGATTTTCTAATTCTTACTTCAAATATATAGTAACTATTGATATTAATATTACATGAATTTAATTAACTCCAGAATTATTGTTATTTTGTGTATCTTTTTTCTCTCTAACTCTCTCTACGCTCAAAAAATGCACGGCCTTGCAATGCATGGTTTGCCTCTGCACAGTATCACAGAAAATCATTTACCTTATGTTAATCCAGATGCTCCTAAAGGTGGAACATTGCGCCTAGGAGCTTATGGATCCTTTGATAATTTAAACCGTGTTGCTTTCAAAGGATCAAAAGCTGCGGGATTAGGGTACCTCAACGATACACTTATGCGACGAGTGTGGGATGAGGCATTTACCTTATATGGTTTAATTGCAGAATTTGTAGAAGTTCCCGAAGACAGATCTTCCATTACTTTTTATATTAATCCAGCAGCTCGATTTCACGATGGAACACCTATCACTCGAGAGGATGTACTTTTTAGCCTTCAAACTTTTCAAACTAAAGGGACGCCTAATCAAAAAAAAACCTATGGTAAAGTTATTGAAACAGAGTTTGTAGATGACAATGGTATAAAAATGATTTTTGTTAACAATGAAGATAGGGAATTGCCTTTAATTGTTGCAGGATTTTTACCTATCATTTCAAAAAAATATTTTGAAGAAATTGATGTTACAAAAACATTTTTAGACATTCCTTTGGGTAGTGGTCCTTATGCTATTAAAAGTTTAGAGCCTGGGAGACAAATTATATATTCACGCGTTAAAGATTATTGGGCAAAAGATTTGCTAGCAAACAAGGGGCAATATAATTTTGATACTCTTGTTTATGATTACTACAAAGACTCCAATGTATTGATGGAGGCCTTTAAGGTTGGGGAATATGATTACCGACGAGAATACAATGCTAAAAGATGGCAAACTAATTACGAATTTGATGCGATAGATAGAGGTGATGTTATTTTACAAGAAATGAAGAATGATCGCCCTACAGGAATGAATGCTTTGGTTATGAACTCCAGAAAAGAAATCTTTAATAATGCTCGGGTTCGCTTGGCGTTAAGTTATGCATATGATCATGAATGGATCAATAAAGCTTTGTATAATAATGCCTACACACGTACTGACAGTTATTTTGATAATTCTCCTCTTGCTTCATCAGGCTTGCCATCAAAAGAAGAATTAACTCTACTCAATCCTTGGAAGGATCAACTTCCTTTAGAGGTATTTACTTCTACCTACGAACCACCAAAATCAGATGGATCGGGCATGCCGAGAGAAAATCTTCGTCTTGCAAAAAAAATCTTAGAGGAAGAAGGTTGGTTTGTTGAAGATGGAAAGTTAATGAAGAATGGAAAAGAATTTATTTTTGAGTTTTTAATTGTTAGTCCTTCGGTTGAAAAAATTGCATTGGCTTTTCAAAAAACTCTTCAAGTATTGGGTATAAGCATGTCGATTCGAACCGTTGACTCCTCTCAGTATCAAGCGCGTATGTTGAATTATGATTTTGACATGATTAAAGCTTCTTGGAATGTAAGTCTTAGTCCTGGTAATGAACAACAATTTTATTGGGGATCGGAAGTTGGGAAAAAAGAAGGTAGTAAAAATTATGCAGGTGTTAATAATCCTGCTGTAGATGCTTTAATAGAAAAACTAATTGGTGCGAAAACAAGAGAAGATCTCACTACAGCTATTCATGCTCTCGACAGAGTGTTGTTATGGGGTCATTATGTCATCCCTCTATATCATAGCAATATAGATCGTATTGCATATTGGGATTTCTTAGAATATCCAAGCGTCATCCCTCTTTACGGAATTGTAATTGATTCTTGGTGGGCAAATCTAGAAAAAGCTGCTGCTCTAAAAAAATAATTTTATAAATTAGATATTTATGAGCACAAATAGGGCTAATTTATTAATGTTGGTTGCAACTCTTATTTGGGGGACAGCCTTTGTCAGTCAAACCACAGGGATGGGTTCAATTGGTCCTTTTACGTTTAGTTTTTCCCGCTTTCTACTTGCAATGTTAACCGTACTCCCATTGGCTTTAATTTATGAAAGAAATAATTTTTCTCTTTTTTATAAAAATACAAATCTCATTTATTTAAGTTTGCTCGCAGGACTAGCTTTATTTGGAGGAATGGGTCTGCAGCAATATGCTTTATTGGAATCACAAATAGCAAATGCTGCTTTTCTTAGTACGCTTTATGTTCCTATTGTTAGTTTAATTTCCCGCTTTATATTTCGTTCGCGATTACATTGGATTATGTGGATAGCTGTCTTGCTATGTTTATATGGGTCTTATTTATTGTCATCTAATCAAACCCTAGATATCCAACAATCAGATGCTCTTTTATTTATAGCAGCATTTTTTTTTGCTATTCATATAATTTTGATCGATATATTTATAAAACAATTTTATAGCCCCTTTACTTTTGGCTTTATTCAATACACTATTGTTTTTTTATGCTCTTTAATTATAGCATTTATTTTTGAAAGTCCCACAATCGCCAATATAAAAATTGAATGGTTTGAGATAATTTATACAGGAGTTTTTTCTGCTGGCATTGGATACACACTACAAATCATTGCTCAAAGCAAAGCAGGCCCTGCACCCGCTGCGATCATTCTCTCAATGGAATCTGTGTTTGGGGCATTGGCTGGCTGGATTATGCTTAATCAAGTTCTCGACACAAATAAAGTATTAGGGTGTCTTGCAATTTTTTTAGGAGTGATTATAGTACAACTCATTCCAATTTATACCAATAGAAAATAGCATGAGTGAAAGATTAGATGTAGTCGGAATAGGTAACGCGATGGTTGATGCAATCATTCCTTCTAACCGTGAAGAAATTGAAAAACACCAAATTAATCGTGACTCAATGAATCTTATTAATGAGGAATTAAAGATTCAACTCCATCAAGATTATCCCATTAAAGAGATGATTGGCGGAGGCTCATTAGGCAACTCTATGTTTGGTATTACTTCTTTTGGTGGTAATGGTAGTTTTATTGGAAAAATAAAAAATGATGATGTGGGTGTCTTTCTTCAAAAAGATATGATTAGTGAGGGGCTCCAATTTCCTTTAGGATTTACATCTCCTGACATATCTACCGGATGTTGCACTATATTCGTGGAAGAAAATGGAACGCGAACAATGTGCACATTTCTTGGAGCTGGCTCTTTAATAGGACCAGAGGATATTCATGAAGAACAAATTATAAATCATAAAATTGCTTATTTAGAAGGTTATTTGTGGGACAATGAAAATGCAAAAAAAGCTATGAGAAAGATGGTGGATATATGCAAGGCAGACAATCAGCAAATTGCATTCACATTGTCTGATTTGTTTTGTGTAGATCGTCATCGCGATTCATTTGCAGAATTAATAAAAAGTAATATTGATATCCTTTTTGGAAATGAAGAGGAAATTTGTGCAATGACTAATTCCACTTCTATTGAGCAGGGAATAGCTTATGCAAAAGAATTAAATATCACTGCGGCTATAACATTGGCAGAGAGGGGCTCTCTAATTATTAAAAATAACCAAGTAATTGAAGTGCCAGCTATAGATATAGATAAGGTTGTTGATACTACGGGAGCGGGAGATCTTTTTGCTTCGGGATTTCTTTATGGACTATGCCAAAATAAAGAATTAGCTGAATGTGGGCACATGGCTTCAGTTGCTGCCGCCGAAATAATTTCTCACTATGGTGCTCGTCCTTTAGTTAAACTATCGAACCTAGTTTAACTAATAATTTATCTTTAGTAACTTTATCGCAGAAAGAAGATTGTAGAGCATTGTGAGTTAATGAGATTAGTTCCTTCTCTGTCAAACCTAGGTTTGACATTACTTCATATTCTCCTGCGATCGTTGCATTAAAAAATGGCGGGTCATCAGAATTTACTGTTAATTTAACACCTGCATCAAACAATTGCTTAACAGGATGAGCTTCATAATTTTCGTAAATTCTTGTAGCAACATTACTGGTGGGACATGTTTCTAAAACAATATCTTTAGCAATAATTTCTTTGACCAAGCCAGAATCTTCAATTGAACGAACACCGTGACCAAGTCTAGTTGGATGTAATAAATTTATTGCATTACGTATATTTTCTGGCCCGTCCCACTCTCCTGCATGAACCGTTATAGGAAAATTAGCTTCCTTAAGCATATCGAATGTTTTTGTGAAAAGTGCTGGAGGAAAATGTAATTCATCTCCAGCTAATCCAAATCCTACCAAATATGGGTGAGGGTTTTTAAGCACCTCTTCTGCTGTATTATATACCGAATCTGAACCTAGGTGCCTAATACCATTCATAATAAATCGTGAAACAATTCCAAAATCTTTTTCAGCTTGTTGTGACGCACTGTACACGCCTTCTAAAAACGAATCATATGTCATTCCTTTTAGTTTTGCGTGCGTAGAGGAAATCATGGCTTCTACATAAAGTACATTGTTAGCTGCACAGTCTTTTAAATATATATAAGTTAATTCATGATAATCTTCTGGGGTGCAAATCACCGATGTTACAAGATCATATTTTTTGATAAAATCATAAAAATCTGACCATTCATATGCATATTTGTTGCCAAAAATATCGTTAGGAAGATCAACATTATTTTTAGTTGCTAATTTCCGACATAAATCAGGGGTAATTGTCGCTTCTAAATGAATATGAATTTCTGCTTTAGCAATATGATGTGTTGAGTTCATGTGATTTTTTTTATATTTAGTCATTCTATGTCAGAAACATATAATTTATCCAGAAGAAAATTTATATATGGAGCTGGATGCATGTGTGCTGCTTCATTGATATTACCATCATGCACACAGGTTGCTTTGTCTGATCGTCAACAGTTTAATATTTTAAGCGATAACTTTCTCTATTCAAAAACTTTTCCTGCATATGATAATTTTAAATCACAAACAAAATTAATTACAGGAACATCTGAATATAGAAATCTTATAGATACTGGCTATCGCATTCGTGACGCTATAAATGTGTATTACGAAAGTAATGGAGAAAAAAATCCTACAGAAAATTTTGAATGGGAATTTGTTTTAGTGGATGATGATCAAACAAAAAATGCATGGTGTATGCCTGGCGGTAAAATTGCTTTTTATTCTGGCATTCTGCCTATTGCCAAAAACAATGATGGCATTGCTTCAATTATGGGTCATGAGATTGCTCATGCTGTAGCAAGACATTCGGCTGAACGTGCAAGTCGTTCAATATTAATGGATGCAGGAACGTATGCTTTTGAAAGATTGGTTTTAGGTACAAGTTTAAAGGGTTACTCTCGCGACCTTTACGGTCAACTTCGACAAGTTGGCTTAGAATTACCATTTAGCCGAAGTCAAGAAGGTGAGGCAGACTATCTTGGTTTGATATTTATGAGTTTAGCAAACTACAATATAGAAGAATCATATAAAGTTTGGGAACGCATGAAAGAATCCTCCGAAGCTAAAGGGCCGTCAGAATTTTGGAGCACCCATCCTTCTCCCGACAACAGAATTAAAAAACTAAAAGAATGGATACCGTTTGTCTCTAGTCAATATCCTGCTATAGGTTAGTTGTAATGCTAGCAGTTAAAATAGAGAGCTTAAATCATTCTATTAAAAATCAAGAAATTCTTAGTAATATTCATCTTGAGTTAGAAAAAGATAAGATAGCCTGTATTCTTGGTCCTTCAGGTTGCGGAAAAACAACATTACTAAAACTTATTGCAGGTTTAGAAAAAGTACAAGCTGGTACTATTTCTCTTAATGATAATATTGTTAGCTCAACGACTCATCATTTAAAGACTGAAAAAAGAAAAATTGGTTTTTTATTTCAAGATTATGCTCTTTTTCCCCACCTAACTGTCAAAGAAAATTTAAACTTTGCCATAAAAAATAATAAGAATTTCGTTGATAATATTAAGGAAATTATAGAAATTATAAAACTACCAAACTCACTGCATAAGTATCCTCATGAATTGAGTGGGGGTGAACAACAGCGCGTAGCACTGGCAAGATCAATTATCTCTCAACCAGATCTATTACTTTTAGATGAGCCATTTTCCAGTTTAGATTTAAATTTAAAAGAAGAAATAAGAGATGATACGCTTCACTTATTACAAAAATCTAATATTTCTGTTTTAATAGTTACGCACGATCCTTTTGAAGCAATGTTTATATCGAATAAAATATATATTATGCAAAAAGGTGGAATTATTGTTCAATCCGGTACACCGCAAGATCTCTACAACAAGCCTATCGATCCTTATGTTGCAGGTTTTTTTGGAGAAACAAATAAATTTACAGGAACTGTTAAAGATAAAAAAATTCATACTCCGATTGGAATAATTCAGGCACCAAAAGATTTAGAATCTAAAAAAGTAGAGGTTCATATCCGCCCGCAAGGTGTGAAATTAATACAAGAATCAACGCCTGTTAATGGCATTAAAGGAACAGTTATGGCTTCACGTTTAATGGGAGAATATAGTTTTGTTCATTTGTCAGTTTTAAATAAAAATAATGAAATTATCCATGTCCATAGTCATATGCCAGCTTCATTCTATCCCAAACAATCAAGCGCTGTTGGGATAGAAATAGATAGAAACCAAATTTTTATTTTTCCTATCTAATGGTGATGGCCATCTAAATCTTTTTTAATATCCTCATGATCTCCAGCAACAATGTGGTATCTACTTTTTGTAACATACCTCTCCATAATAGGAACTGCGATTAGAGGAAGCAATCCACCTATTACTATTCCCAATGCAGCTGATTTTAGATGTGGATCAAGAGTTGCAGCTATAAAATCAGCTATAACATGTGCAAAAACAACGCCAAAGATACCAGCTACATATCCATTTGAAACTACTTTCAATAATCTGTTAATACTCCAGCCTGAATAGAAGCCAATAAGTGGAATGATGGTATGTACAAATCCAAAAATAAATCCTCTTAATATATCTATTTCTTCAAGAAAATGAAAAAATTCTGGTAATTCATGTGCGTGTTCCATTATTGACAACTCCTACATTTGGTTAAGATTTCTAAATCAAAAAAAGATAATTCAAAATTCTTTAGTTTAGTTTTTTTTAAAATCGATGAAAATAAATCAGTTAAAAACTCTTCCGAGTTTCCACATGATTTGCATATTGCAATAAAACTATTATGATTTTTTTTATGTGAGTGAGAACAAAGTAAATAGCTTTTATTTATACTGGATTTATGAATAGAAGAATTAGCTATGAGATTTTTTAATGAACGATAAACCGTCATAGGCTGTACTTTTTTTACTTTTTGAAATTCATCTAAAATTTCATATGCAGTAAGACTTTTTTTAGATTTTTTTATAATATCTAAAGTAATTTCATCATTTTTCATATGTTATGTTATAACATAACATAATATCTTGTCAAACTATATTGCTCTCTTTTTTTCTACTTATATTTTTTATTGTATTACTTAAAAAAATAACTGGTCCTAATCCAGCTAAAATAATAATTAATGCTGCAAATGAAGATTCCTCTAAAAGCTCATCTGAGGCATACTGATAAACATATGTTGCCAATGTTTCAAAATTAAAAGGTCGCAATAATAAGGTGATTGGTAATTCTTTTAAAATATCAACAAATACTAGAATGCCTCCTACCAATATATTGGTGTATATTAGAGGAATAATTAATTTTCTAATTCCTATAAAAAAACTGATGCCCATTGTTTTATTTGCATCCATTAGATTAGGATGGACTCTTAAAATTCCTGATCTAATAGCACCATTTCCAACAGCTAAAAAACGGGTTGTATAAGCAAAAATTAAAATTAAAAAACCCCCAGCAAAATAACTAAAATGAAAATAAATATTATCATTGAGCCAACCAACAAAAACTACAATTCCAACAGCTAAAATTGTGCCAGGAAATGCATATCCACATGATGCAAGAAAAATTATGGATTTTTGAAAGCTATTAGATTTATAACTTGATACTATAATCATCAAAAGTGAAACACCCATCACAAATATAGCACCAAAAAAAGCAAGGCTTATACTTGATACGGTGGTTTGAATAATTTCACTAAAGTTAATAATAGAAAACCCGCTAAACACAAAATTACATAAAACTGAAACAGGTATTATAAAGCCAAGAATGATTGGCAGTAGACATATACAAATACATTCAATTTTTTTAAAATTTGAAATATTTTCTTCTTCTAAATTATTTTGACCACTACTTTTTTCATGAAAACGCTGGTTGCGTCTAGCAAGATATTCCATGGTTAAGAGAACAACTACAATAAGAAATAGTACAGATGAAATTTGGGCAGCACCCGATAAACTATTCATTCCCATCCAGACATTAAAAACACCCAATGTTAAGGTTTCTAAAGCAAAATAATCAACTGTTCCAAAATCTGAAATTGTCTCCATTAGCACTAAAGCTAATCCAGCAACTATACCTGGTCTCGCCAAAGGTAATGCTACTAACCAAAAGGTATTGCGTCCGTGAATTTGACTTGTTTGATAGAATGAGGCGGGTATTGTTAAAAAAGAAGCTCTCGTCATTAAATATATGTAGGGATACAAAACGGAAGACATTACTAAAATAGCTCCTCCCATGGAACGTATGTTTGGAAACCAATAATCATTTGCGCTTGACCACCCAAAAATATCTCTCAACATTCCTTGGAATGGTCCAGCATATTCAAATATATCCGTATATGTATAAGCTATAATGTAGGCAGGAACAGCTGCTGGTAACAAAAGAGCCCATTCAAATAAAAATTTCAAAGGAAAATTATAACGCGTTACTACCCAAGCCGAAGAAATACCAAAGAATAAGCTTAAAGAGCCAACACCAAACATTAAAGTCAATGTGTTAAAAGTGTAGCGTGGTAAAACTGTTGAAAATAAATGTGACCACAAAGAGGTATCACCTAAAAAAGCAGAATAAAAAATCGCTAAAACTGGAGCAATAATTATTAAAGAAATAATAACAACTGGTACTGACCAAATATTCCAACTACTAGACAAAACAAATATTGTTATAAATTAGCAATTAATAGTATCAATCAATTTTTTTACCAACCCGACCTATCTATAATTTTTTGCGCTAAAGGAGCTAATTTTGCTATATTAATTATAGGTAATTTGTCTTCTCTAAATACGCCCCAACTCTCAAGTTCATCTGAAGATTCCACATTTGGATTAACAGGATATTCAAAATTAATCTCCCCATAAAGCTGCTGAGCTGTTTTATTTGTTAAATATTCTAATAATGCAATCGCTTCTTTCTTATTTTTTGAAAATTTAACTACACCTCCTCCAGAAATATTAACATGTGAACCCCTGTCATCAACTTCTTGATTAGGAAATATTAATTTTAAGTTTTTGACCCATTCTCTTTGTTTGGGATCTTCAGAAAATTTTAATTTACCAAAGTAATAATTATTAATAATTGCAATATCACACTGTCCCTCAAAAATAGCCTTGACCTGTGCTCTATCATTTCCTTGAGGTCTTCTGGCAAGGTTAGCAACCAAACCATTAGCCCACTTTTCTGCTTCAACTTCTCCATTTGCAGCTATAATAGATGCCATCAATGCCCGGTTGTAAACATGACTTCCAGGCCTTGAACAAATTTTTCCTTTCCATTTAGGGTGAGCCAAGTCTTCCATTCTTTTTATTTCTTCTGCATTAACTTTATTTTTATTAATAACAATTACACGTGCTCTTTTAGATAAACCAAACCAAGTATTGTCCTCGCTACGAAGATAATGCGGAATATTAGCTTCTAATAAAGGAGAGTCAATTGATGCTAACAAATCTTTATCACGATAAATATAAAGTCTTGCTATATCTACTGTTAAAATAATGTCTGCTGGACTGTTTGCTCCTTCTGCTTGGAGCCTTTCTGCTAATCCAGTTTTTGAATAAACAATATTAGTTTTAATTCCTGTTTCAGCTGTAAACGCTTCTAAAAAAGGATTGATAAGAAATGGCTGCCGATGAGAATAGATATTAATTTCTTTAGATATTAAATTATTAGAATATAGAATAATAAAACCTAGTAGTATTAAAGTATATTTTTTTATCATATCAAACCCTCCTTAATATATTTTTTTTTTGGAAATAATTCTTTAATTTTATAGTTTTTTTACTAATAATTTTATAAATTTCTACAAATGGATTAAAATACAAACTGATTAAGGTATGCGTTGTCTCGTTAGGATTTTTTTCTATACCCAATATTAATTTATCTGTATCTTCGGAATGATGATGGGATCCAAATATCCAATCCCAAATAGCAAAAGCTGATCCAAAATTTTTATCATGATGATCTTTAGATATAGAATGATGCACTTGATGTTGCGCAGGTGAAATCAAGATATATTCTAACCATTTCCAATATCTTATCCCAATATGGGAATGTCGGAGATTTGATCCAAAAATATTAAATAAGAAAACAAAAATATTTGCTCCCAAAACAGTAACTAAATCTACACTACTTCCAAATAAAAAAACAAAACTAGAAATAGTAATGGCTTGCGTAAATGCACTTCTAAGAGAAAAGAGTACACCTTCCAAAGGATGTGTTCGAAAAACTGTCATGGGTGTGAGTGTGGTTGCGGAATGATGAACTTTATGTAATGCCCACAATATATGCCACTTATGCATAAATCTATGAACAACATACTTACTAAGATCATCTAGAATAAAGTGAAAGGATGTAAATATTACTGTAACAATAATTGCCGTAGTACCTGCAAACATGCCAGCATTTAACCAGCTAATAGAATGAAAATGATAGAAGAACAGAGTTGCAATTGTTAGTTGTGTGATAAGTGCAGGGGAAATCAAAAGCATAATTACCTGATTAACTATAAAAATCTTGTAATCACCTTTAGAAGATTTAGAAAAAAATATTTTTGGATTAAAAATTTTTCCTAGAGATTTTTTTACTCCTAATTTTTTATTAAAAAATAACCAAAAAAATGCAATGAGAAAGGATGCCAAAAGATAGAATATAAAAATTCTTTTTTTTGGATCTATAAATTGGTAAAAAATATCACCAAATAATTCATACAATATATTCATAAAAAAACTTAGCATGGCTAAAATAAATTAGCCACGCTATGAGAAATAATTAATCGTTTTCTGCTGAATCAGACGAGCCAAGCTTAGCAGCTAAATCTGTCATATCAGCCAATTGATCGTGGGATCTAGCTTGAATATCAAATCGATCAATCATCAATTTTTGTATTTTAAGCATATGCAATTTATAATCATCCCATTCTAGAGATTGATCTTTTACATAGTTACCCATTGAATCAACCCCAACTACTTGAGAAGAATTCATTAGTACAGGGCCGTGACCCATCATACGATTTAATTTAACTGAAGTTTCACCTAAATTGTTTTTTCCACATTGAAGAGCTAAGGCAAAACCTTTTGCTTCACCCCAATGCTTTGCATATGTAGCAACATTTTTATCTGAGGGATCAGTTTCCAATTTAATCATATCTTCATATACTTCACCAGCATATTTAAACACTGCCTCTGCAATAACTTTCTCCCAATTGGTTGCAATAACATCTGCATATGCGAAAAGTTTAGTACGCTGATCATCTGTTAAATTTTCACCGTTGGCATTAGAAATCAACTTTCGTCCATCTAAAAAAGCATGTGTTATCGTTTCAAGATAATTAGTTTTTCCACCTTTATCAAAACTGGATGCATAATAAGCATGTGCAAAAGTATATTCTTTTTTAAGATCTACAACACCATCTTTATTATAGTCAGCAGCATAAAAATCTTTTTTCTTTGCAACATTATAGTTATCTTCGGCACTTAAAGTTAATGCATGTGCTGCTGCACCCCAATATCCGAATGCCTCATCCCAAACATGCTCTTTACCCGTATAAGCAGCTCCATCCTTGTATGGCTTGCCATTAGGCTTATTGTCTGCTGCTAATTTTTCATCTAAATAGTTATCAACTGCTTGATTGTAAAAGATTGCACCCATAGCAAATTTAGAAATTAATTGAGGATAATTATAACCAGTAGCAACATCATAACCTTTTGGTGAATCTGCAGCTTTTTTAATCATAAATTCTAAAACTTCTGGGCCAGTCATTCCACCCGGCCATCCATTAATAATGCCTTTATAGGTTTTACCAGATAAATTTTTACCTTTAGATAGATCGTTCATCAATGTTTGTTTGAATAGAAAATCATCTTTTGAAGCTGGGGCAATAATTGCTTTATTTTTATCACTACCATCAAAGTAAGCCATCATTTCAACAAGGTCACCTTTTGAAGAAAGTGATTTTAAACTATCATGTAATGCATGTCGGGCAATTTGACCTGAGTAAGAAGTAGAATCAGTTTTATCTCCACTATAACCCTTAACAGTTACTGGCCATGGACCATAAACATCATGATCGCCGGCAAAACTAGATTGAGTAAAACTAATAGTAACAAACAAAGCGACTATAAGAATTAAAATTTTTTTCATAATTTCCTTTATGGTATAATTTTAGTTAATTAAGTGTGGAACAACAAAGACGAATTTAGCTGTGACATAAAAACTTACGAGTTGTCCCACACGTTCTCTTATTGAGAATCTATGGTTTAATTAAATTAAATAAAAATATAAAAAACTATAAAAAAAAAGGGTAGGTTTTTAACAATAAAAGATAATAATTTAGAATTATTCTAATTTAAAACTAAAGTTATTTAAAAAAATTATTTAGTGGCAAGCAATATTATATTTTTTTAATCTCCAATAATTATAGGGCCACGGCGTTACAAAGCCTATTATCAGCATTAACGGTACAACCCATATTGTTAGTTTTGCTCCACCTACTAAAATCCAATCGAAAAGATTCATACTTGTTTCCATGGCAATCATTGAAATAAAACTCATACCAATTGCAGTTTTAAACGCTTTAATAAATTTCATTTGGTTAAAGAGAATAATCGTTTCAAGAAGAACGCTTGTTAACAAGCCATTTATAATTGCTAAAATCATAATATATAAAGTTGGCAAAGAAAAAGAACTGAATTGAAAAAATAATATTGTACCAAAATCTCCAATAGAACAGCCTAAAAGACACCATAGTGTATTTTTAGCACTTTTTTTCCAAGTATGCTTACAAAACCAATGGAATAAAATTTGTTCTTTTTTGGCAGTTTTTTCCATAATCATTTATTATTTAAGTATAAATCCATATACTCTAAATAGTTATAAAAAAAAATATAAATGTATTCGTTAAAATGACCATATTTTTGTTTGGTATGCTCAATATTTTACTAGATATCAATAGTATGTTGATTTTATTAAAATGTGAATTATATAATTTTGATGTCTAAAATTTTGCTAATTATCTTCTTGTCTATATCCTTTAACCTCTTTTCACATCAGCCTAAATTAAATGATGGTGATTTTGAAATGACAAAGGAAGATCCCTATATTATAAAAAAACCAGAAATTTCTAAAGCTATTTATGCAACTCTAAGTGGTGATGAGCATTTTTATAAAATTAAAAGTAAAAAATCTTTTAAAATGTATGCAGGTATTACAGTCGCAAAAACTGATGAGTGCCCAAATACATTTGATAAGTTTTCATTCGCAATTCTAAATAGTGATTTTGAAGAAATAGTTAATTTTAATGGAGAAACTTTTGAGTGGTGGTCTTGGTATGAAGAATACGGTAAAAAATGGTATTGGGTTGGACCAGAATTTGGTAGTGAATTTCAAAGCACAACTACGTTTGATAAAGGTACCTATTACATAAAAGTGTATAATAATAATAATTTAGGAAATTATGTTCTTGCAGCAGGAGATATAGAAAAATTTAATCCACTTGTTATAGGTAAGATGTTAATTGTTCTTCCAAAAATTAATAAAAAATTTTGGAA
>ENA-OSJC01000575-OSJC01000575.1-marine-metagenome-genome-assembly--contig:-NODE-575-length-34947-cov-6.169171_pt1 | contig 34947 bp, 20 predicted proteins | sample MGYA00237885_ERZ534234 | MGnify/ENA primary metagenome ERZ534234 (study PRJEB26413, sample SAMN06343907) | marine metagenome | isolation source: coastal waters | place: Atlantic Ocean: West Antarctic... | reverse complement strand
GGATCTGATAAAGACTTAACTCTTTCTGTAGTTGGTGGTGGAACTCAAAAGTTAATATTAAGTTCTGCAGGTACAGGTGCTGATGCAATTTCAATTACATCATCAGCAGGAGGTATTGATATACTTGCTTCTGGAGCAGCTGCTGGTGAAGATATTGATATTTTAGCAACCGGTTCATCTGTTAATATTACTTCTACTGAAAATAATGCAGGAGCTTTAGTTTTAAATGCTTTAGGAGGTCTTGCCTCTACAATTACACTAAACTCAAGTGGTAATTCTGGATCTTTAATAATAAATAATACTTCAGATTATCCTTACATAAGATTACAAAACGATGGGACTGGTTTATGGGGGTTAGGTACTGTAGCTAATGCTAATACAACTGACTTTCAGTTTTATGCATTAACAAGTGGTGCAAATAATCTCGCAGCTTCACTTACTACTGCAGGTCTTTTAACGATAGACGATGATTTAATTATAAAAACTGGTGGTACAATTGGTGGTGCTAGTGACCCTGATTTGTTGACATTGGCTGCAAATTCATTAACTGTTGCAGGTGCAGGTACTTTTACAGGTCAGGTTAACGTAAATAATGGCAGCATAAATTTTGGTAGTGGTCAAAACTCTACAATTAGTGTTTCTCAGGCAAACGGCAGTACTGCAGGAAGAAATATAGAAATCCGAGCAGGTAACGCAACTACTGGTACAACCACAAATCTTAAAGGTGGTGATATAGACATTAGATCCGGAACAGCTGCTGGAACTGGTCATACAAAAATAGATTTTAATGCTACACTAATAGGAAACAGTAATGGAGCAATTACTAAAATTGCATCTATAAGTGATTATTATGCGGTTGAGGGTGGTGCTACTTCTAGCGGAGTTGGTGCTGTTAACAATCATCATAACGCTGGTGGTAGACTCAATATTCATACGGGTAGTAATCTAGTATTTCCAAGAGCAGCTAGTAATACAACCCCTGTAGTAATATACGTTGAATCTACTATAGCTGATGGATCATCTACGTATACAGGATCACTTCTTTTACAAGCAGGGGGAAATGGTTCTGCATCTTACGGTGCAGGCTTAAGATTATACGGTCATGCACACACTTCAAAGCCGGGTAGTGCAGAGGTTGGTTTAAGTGCTGGTGTTGCTTCTGAATTTACAGTAAATAATTCTGGAGCTGGCGGTGGAACTGATTTGTTTAAAGTTCAAAGAAGTAATAGTAATGTAACTATAGGTGGAGGAAACCTAGTAATAGGTACAGCAGGTAAGGGTATTGATTTTGGTGCTGAAACACCTAGTGCGTCTGGTCGTGATAGTAACGCAGGAGGTGCTGGTAATATTTTAGATGATTACGAAGAAGGTAGTTGGACGGCTGCTATTAGAGGTAGTGGTGATCAGGGAACTTATGCTTTAGCCTCAAGTCCTTGTACTTATACGAAAGTAGGTAGAGTGGTTACTCTAAATGCTGCAATTACATTGTCTGGCAGCGGACAAACTGGCGGATCTGGTTACATTCAAATAACCGGGCTTCCTTTTGTTAAAATGGCAGGTTCATTGCCTGTAGGTGCTTTATACGTAGCTACTTCAATAGACTTTACTGGTTCTTCTACTTTTGCTGTTGTTCTTCCAATAAGTAATAATGAAACTTCTATCCTTTATTTAGCAGGGTGTAAAAGTGCAGGAGGTACAACAAACATACCTATAGCTAGTCTTGGGGTTAATGACTCTTTTGCATTTGAAATAACTTATCAAACAAACACATAAATAAAATACATTCAGTAGGTTCTGGGTGCGGACAAACAAATAAATAATAATACAATGGCAATAACAAAAACAATAAAAGCAGATAAGATAGAAGTAGTTGGTGATTGGAATGTCCAAGTAAGAGTAGCTACAATTATTAAAGAGGATGGTGTTGAATTAACAAGATCTTTTAATAGACATGTGTTACAACCATTTACCTCATCTCAAGATCCAGATGATAACAGTTGGACACATACAGCTACAGACATTTCAGGTGAAGGAGCGCAAGTACAAGCAATAGCAACTGCCGCTTGGACAGATGATGTAAAAGATGCATACAAGACTTGGAAAGAAGCATAAACTAATCTTTAAATATTAATATGGGGACAAAACATATAGTCCCAAGAGCCGAAGGTCAAGGTGGTATAGGTACCGCTACTTTAGGTTGGGGAGAATTATTTATTACAAACACTACAAATGATAGTGCCACCCAAGGGGGTAAGTTAATACTTACCTCCAATGATGGTGATGCCATGCAAAGTGGTAGTAGACTTGGAGTCATAGAGTTCAAGGGTGCTGAAAGTGATTCTGCTCTAGTAATAGGTGCTAGAATAGAAGCTATATGTGATGCTGCTTGGACACTATCAGAGAACGGTGCTTCATTAAAGTTCTTTACTACAGATGGTAACGCTAATGAGTCACTAGTATTAACTTTAGATAGTAATAAGCTTGCAGTATTCACAGGTGCAGTGGCAATAAATGGTAACCTTACTGTTAATGGTACACAAACTACAGTCAACTCTCAAACTGTGACTATAGATGATCCAGTATTTACTCTTGGTGGTGATACTGATCATACTAGTGATGATAACAAAGATAGGGGTATTGAGTTTAGGTATTATTCAGGATCAGCTAAGTTAGGGTTTTTCGGTTGGGATGATAGCGCTAGTGCTTTTACATTTATAGCAGACGCTTCAAACTCAGGTGAAACATTTAGTGGTACTGCAGGTAACGTAATATTTGGAAACATCACAGGTACACTACAAACAGCGGCACAAACAAACATAACAAGTGTTGGTGCTTTAAATGGTGGTACTATAACTTCAGGGTTTGGTGCTATTAATAATGGAGATTCAGCCATAACAACCACAGGTTTAATAAGTGGTGGCTCATTAGATATAGACAATGTATTGATTAATGGTACAACTATTGGTCATACAGATGATACAAATTTAATGACTTTAGCTGATGGGGTTTTAACTATTGCAGGTGAACTTGATGCTGTTTCATTAGATATTTCTGGGGATGCTGACATTGATGGTACTCTTGAAGCTAATGTAATTACAGTAAATGGTACAGCTTTAGCTGAAGTTATATCTGACACAACTGGAGCTATGTTTAGTAGCAATACAGAAACAGGTGTTACTGTAACTTATCAAGATGCTGACAATACAATAGATGTTGCAATTAATGCAGCCCAAACAACAATTACATCTTTACTTGCTGCAAATATTAAGATTGGTGAGGATGATCAAACAAAAATAGATTTTGAAACTGCAGATACAATTAATTTTTATGCAGGTAATGAAAAACAATTAATATTAACAGACGGAGCTTTAACTCCGGGAGCTAATAATATTTTAGACTTAGGGTCTTCTTCTTTAGAATTTAAAGATGCATTTTTTGATGGTACAGTTACAGCTGATGCTTTTGCCGGACCATTAACAGGTAATGTTACAGGGAATGCATCTGGGACAGCAGCTACAGTAACTGGTGCAGCACAAAGTAATATTACTTCATTAGGTACACTCACAACACTAACAGTTGATAATGTTATTATAAATGGTACCACCATTGGTCACACTAGCGATACAGCTTTAATGACTTTAGCTAGTGGATCACTAACAGTTGCAGGTAAAGTGGGTATGAACGTGGCGCCATCTTCAACTAGAACATTATTAGTTAAAGGGCAAGGAACCAGTTCATCTACTGCACCTTTTCAAGTTAATGATGGAAATAATGCTGATATACTTGTTATAAAAGATGATAAAACTGCAACTTTTAGTGGTGACACTAGATTTGAAGGTGATTTGTATCCTATAAAAAATAATGGATTTATATATTTTGGATCAAACTCAACCGCAAGAATACAGCATATTTCATCTTCAAACTCTTTGGCTATTAATACAAATGGTGGCAACGTGGGAATTGGAATTACTCCTTATACTCAAAATTTATCAAATAGTGTTTTAGATTTAATTGGAGGTGCTGGTGTTATTGGATATGATAAAAGAGCATATTTAACATCTAATGTAGCATATAATAGTGGTTGGAAAGTAAAAAAAGCGGGTTATGGTGCTTTTGTATTATTAGGTTTAAGTAATGGTAGTTTTGGGTTTTATAATACAACTCAAGGGTCAAATGATGGAGATGGTGTTACAGACACTTTAAGATTAGGAATCTCATCGGCGGGTGATGCTACTTTTAATGGTGATATAATTTTTTCAACTGCTGGAAAAGGTATTTGTTTAGGGGTTACTTCAAACACTGATGCTAATACCTTAGATGATTATGAAGAAGGTGCTTGGTCAGTTAACTTAACAATGAGTGGCGGTAGTGTAAGTTATAATAGCCTCTCAGCAGCAAAATACACTAAAGTAGGAAGAAAAGTAACTGCTACTGGATCACTGATACTTAATGGTACAAGTTCCCCTTCAGGTAACCTAGGAATATCAGGTCTTCCGTTTGCTGCAGCTAATGACTCTGAAGCGGACGTTGCTTCACTAAATTTTGGAATAATTAGAGGTTTAACAACTGATCAACCAAACATAAAAGGGTATGTGAATAGAAATACCACTACTATGACCCTATCAACCCACGCCACTACTGCTGGTCACAGTCATATGCAAGCTAATACTTTAACATCAAGTACATTTTTTTACTTCACGGTAACATACTTTGCAGCAACATAAAAAAAAATACATTCAGTAGGTTCTGGGTGCGGACAAATAAATAATAATATAATGGCAATAACAAAAGAAGTAAAAGCAGATAAAATAGAAGTAGTTGGTGATTGGCACGTTCAAGTAAGGACGGCTACAATTATTAAAGAAGATGATGTTGAATTAACAAGGTCTTTTAATAGACATGTACTTCTACCATTCAGTGCTTCGGTTCAAGCGGATGATGACAGTTGGACACATACAGCTACAGACATTTCAGGTGAAGGAGCGCAAGTACAAGCAATAGCAACTGCCGCTTGGACAGATGATGTAAAAGATGCATACAAGACTTGGAGAGAAGCACAAACAACAACTTAAATAAATAAATAAATAAATAAATAAAACAATGGCAATAACATATACGTGGAACTGCAAAACAGTCGATACATACCCTACGAAGAGTGATCAAGCAGATGTGATCTTTAATGTTCACTGGAGATTAACCGGAGTAGATGATACAGAAGATTTAAATTCATCAGATTCTTACGGAGTAGTCTCTTTAGATACTGAAGATTTGAGTACCTTTACGGCTTTCGCAGATGTTACAGAAGCAAATGTAATAGGTTGGGTGGAAGCAACATTAGGTACGCATCAAGTTGCATCTATTAAAACCAGCATTGATAATCAGATAGCAGAGAAAATCACGCCAACAGTAGTAACAAAAACAATCGGTGTGTAATACCTATCTATAAGTGAATTAAATTTAATTATATAAAACAAAGTAAAATGGAAGCTACAGAAGCAAAATTAAGTATTAAGACAAGTGAGCTCAAGGAGTTACAAGAAGTCGTAAATAAAATAAACCAGGCTCAACTAGAGGTTGGTCAGCTAGAAACTCGTAAGCATATGTTGCTACATTCTCTAGCTACAGTTCAAGATGAACTAAAAGTTATTCAGGACAAGTTAGAAGCAGAGTATGGAAAAGTGTCTGTAAATATTCAAGATGGAACTTACGAACCAATTAAAGAAGAAGATGAGCAGCAAGCTAATACGTAAGATCAGTATTGGTAAGGATTATAAAAATGAAGCTATGCATTACTCCGTGGGCCAAGAGGTCTACGGAGGGCATACGATTTGTGATATTATAGAGCAAGAAACTAAGTATAGCATATATATAAAAAAAGAAAAAGAAGTCTTAATATGGAAGGACTTTAATAAAAATATGGCTGTATCTGTTGAATATAATTTACAATATTAATGAATAGTATTTATGATTTTATAATTGAACCTAAAAAATCTCGATATAATAACGTTAAAAAAATAGGTGATAAAGATCTAATTTTAAATACTGAGGTATTTAATCACCAGTATGTTAATCGAGAAGCTATAGTTAAATCTCTGCCATTAGCCGTAGAGACAGAGCTAGAGGTTGGTGATGAGGTTATAGTTCATCATAACATCTTTAGAAGATGGCATAATATAAGAGGTGAAGAAAAAAACAGCAAGAGCTATATAGATGAAAAAACATATTGTATAAGAGAGGATCAAGTATACTCATACAATAGGAATAACAAAGGCTGGAAAACACTAAAAGGATATTGTTTCGTTAAACCAATTAAGTCTGTTGATAATTTTAGCTTAAATACAGAACAACCACTAATTGGTATAATGAAATACTTAGGCAAAGATTTAATAAGTAATGATATCAAAGAGGGAGATTTAGTAGGCTTCACACCTGATAGCGAATATGAGTTCATAATAAATGAAGAAAAGCTGTACAGGGTATTAACCACAGACATTTCAATTAAATATGAATATCAAGGAAACGAAGAGGAGTATAATCCAAGCTGGACAAGTGGCAGTTGAAGAATTAATCAAAGTAGCCAGAGAAGCAATAGTTGATTCAGATGAGGATATATCAGCTGATAGGTTAAAGAATGCCGCAGCGACAAAGAAACTGGCTATATTTGATGCTTTTGAAATACTTAATAGAATACAAGAGGAAGAAGATATGCTAGAGGGTAGAACCAAGCAAAAAGACGATGAAGTTGCTTTTGGTGGTTTTGCAGAAAGGAGATCTAAGTAATGTACGAACAGACTTTATATAAAGTAATAGAGCCAATCAAAAAGAGTACTATATCCAGGCTTAATAAAACTAAGAAATGGAAGTACGGGTATAACAAGGAACACGATGTCATCGTTGTTAGTAAGACAGGTCAGATTGGTGAGATATATGAGATACAAAACTTAAAAGTAGCTTTACCAAAAGCAAAAGACCTAGTTAGATTTAACAGTGGTGCTTGGGAAGCTCTTGAATATCCTAAAGAATTAAGTAAGATTAAAACAATATTTGATTGGAAAGATTATCCAGCTGAGTTTAAAGAGAAATACATAGAATACATAGAGGATGAATTCAAAAATAGGGAGGAAGGTTTATGGTACTATAACAGGGATGTGCCTACTTATATTACTGGTTCTCATTACATGTACTTGCAATGGAGTAAGATTGACGTCGGGAAACCAGACTTTCGCGAGGCCAATAGAATATTCTACATATTCTGGGAGGCTTGCAAAGCCGATACAAGATGTTACGGAATGTGTTATCTTAAGAATAGACGATCAGGGTTCTCTTTCATGGCATCAGGTGAGATCGTCAACCTTGCGACTATATCCAGCGATGCCCGCTATGGAATCCTGTCCAAGTCCGGTCCTGATGCTAAGAAAATGTTTACAGACAAAGTCGTGCCAATCTCAGTTAACTACCCGTTCTTCTTCAAGCCAATCCAAGACGGTATGGATAGACCAAAAACGGAAATTGCGTTCAGAGTCCCAGCATCAAAGCTTACCAGACGGAGTATTACGAGCACCGAAAAACCGGAGGATCTACAAGGCTTGGACACCACCATCGATTGGAAGAACACCGGTGATAACTCCTACGATGGAGAGAAACTCAAACTCCTTGCGCATGATGAATCAGGGAAATGGGAGAGGCCAAACAACATACTCAACAACTGGAGAGTTACGAAAACAACCTTAAGATTAGGTAGTAGAGTAATAGGTAAGTGTATGATGGGATCTACATCTAACGCTTTAGACAAGGGAGGAGATAATTTTAGAAAATTATATAAAGGATCAGATGTCAATAAAAGAAACAAAAACGGACAAACCAGTACTGGTCTTTACAGTCTTTTTATTCCTATGGAGTGGAATTATGAAGGTTTTATTGACGAATATGGTCAACCAGTTTTTGACACTCCTGAAACAGAGGTCAAAGGACCATACGGAGAAACAATAGATATAGGAATACTAGAACATTGGCAAAATGAAGTTGATGGTCTAAAGAGTGATGGAGATGCTCTTAATGAGTTTTATAGGCAATTTCCTAGAACCGAAGAGCATGCTTTCCGAGATGAAACTAAGAATAGTATATTTAACTTAGCTAAGATCTACGAACAAATAGATTACAACGAAGACATATCAAGTAGTGCAAGAACTACTAGAGGTAATTTTCAATGGGTCAATGGCGTTAAGGATTCAAAAGTTATATTTTATCCTGATGCTAAGGGTAGGTTTAACATAAGCTGGACGCCACCGCTACATCTACAAAATAATATAGTAGATAGAAATGGTTATAAATCACCTGGTAATTTACATATCGGTGCTTTTGGTTGTGATAGTTATGATATTTCGGGGACTGTCGACGGGCAAGGTTCCAAAGGAGCTCTTCATGGCCTCACCAAGTTTTCCATGGAAGATGCTCCTCCAAATCACTTTTTCTTAGAATATGTTGCTAGACCTCAGACCGCTGAGATTTTCTTTGAAGATGTTTTAATGGCATTAATATTCTATGGTATGCCAATACTAGCTGAAAACAATAAACCTAGACTTTTATATTACATAAGACGTAGAGGTTATAGAGGTTATTCAATGAATAGACCTGACAAGGTTTGGAATAAATTATCTACAACAGAAAAAGAAATAGGTGGTATACCTAACTCTAGTGAAGATATAAAGCAATCACACGCTGCCGCTATTGAAATGTATATACAAGAACACGTGGGTTTAAAGCAAAATGGTAATTATGGCGATTTATATTTCAATGAAACTCTTAATGATTGGTCAAAATTTGACATAAACAATAGAACAAAGTTTGATGCAGCTATAAGCTCAGGTTTAGCAGTTATGGCTTGTAACAGGCATCTGTATTCACCCAACGTAAATAAAGAAAAACAAAATATAAGTATTGGTTTCTCAAGATATAAAAACGAAGGAAATTCATCAACAATAATAAAGTAAAAATATGGCTCATTCAATTAGTAGTAATTTATTTCCTAGTCAAGTAGTTAGCGATTTAGAGAAGGTAAGTATGGAATATGGTCTAAAGGTAGGCCAAGCTATAGAGTCTGAATGGATAGACACTGAGTCTGGAGGAAATAGATTTAAAAGTAACGAAACAAGTTATCATAGACTTAGACTATATGCTAGAGGAGAGCAGTCTACACAAAAATATAAAGACGAGTTATCTATAAATGGTGATTTGTCTTATCTTAATTTAGACTGGAAACCAATACCTATAATACCTAAGTTTGTTGATATTGTTGTTAATGGTATATCTGAAAGAACGTTTGATATAAAAGCTTATTCTCAAGATCCTTATGGAGTTAGCAAGAGGACAGAATATATGGAAAGTATATTGACTGACATGAGATTAAAAAACTTTGATAATTTTTTTAGACAAAACTTTAATATAAATCTTTCATCAACACCAGAAGATGAACTTCCAGATTCTAAGGAAGAACTAGAGTTGCACATGCAATTGTCATATAAGCAAAACGTAGAATTAGCTGAAGAGCAAGCTATAAACGTTTTACTTAACAAAAACAAGTACAATTCTATTAGAAAAAGAATAAACTATGATTTAACTGTTATAGGTATAGGTGCTGTTAAAAATACGTTTTCAAAATCAGAAGGTGTTAAAGTAGAATACGTGGATCCTGCTAATTTAGTATATTCATATACTGAATCACCAGAGTTTGAAGATATATATTATGTTGGTGAAGTAAAAACAATACCTATTAATGAATTAAAAAAACAATTTCCTGATCTAACAACTGAGGATTTAGAAGAAATAACAACACAACCAAGTTCTAAAAAACGTGGGTACAGTAGAGCTAACCTAAACGGTGATAACTCTGATTCTAACCAAATAAAGGTATTGTATTTTAACTATAAGACCTACATGAATGAGGTTTATAAGGTTAAAACAACTAGCACTGGAGCTAGTAAAATACTAATAAAAGATGATCAATTTAATCCTCCTACAGAAGTACTTGATGAAAACTTTGAAAAAGTATCTAGATCATTAGAAGTGTTATACGAAGGAGCTTTAATACTTGGTACTAAGAAGTTACTAAAGTGGGAAATGGCTAAGAACATGATGAGGCCAAAGAGTGACAATACTAAAGTAAAAATGAATTACAGTATTGTTGCACCTAGAATGTATAATGGCAAAATAGAATCACTAGTAAGCAGAATAACTGGCTTTGCTGATATGATTCAATTAACTCATTTAAAGCTACAGCAAGTTTTATCTCGCATGATACCAGATGGTGTTTACTTAGATGCTGATGGTATAGCAGAAGTTGATTTAGGTAATGGGACTAACTACAACCCGCAGGAAGCGCTTAATATGTTCTTTCAAACTGGTAGTATTATAGGTAGATCACTAACATCTGACGGTGATATGAATCCAGGTAAGATTCCAATTCAAGAGATATCTAGTGGTAGTGGTGGTCAAAAAATGCAGACACTTATTCAGACGTATAATTATTATCTACAAATGATAAGAGACGTAACTGGATTGAATGAAGCTAGAGATGGTAGCACACCTGACCCTAAAGCATTAGTAGGTGTACAAAAGCTAGCAGCAGCAAACTCAAATACAGCAACAAGACATATACTTCAAGGTGGAGTTCATTTAACTTCCGAGCTAGCAGAGTGTTTGTCGTTAAGAATATCAGACATAATAGAGTATTCTCCTACAAGAGAGGCTTTTATACAAAGTATAGGTGTTCATAACGTTGCTACGTTAGAAGAAATGTCTAACTTACATATTCACGACTTTGGTATATTCATAGAACTAAAACCAGACGAAGAAGAAAAGCAAATGCTTGAAAATAATATTCAAGTAGCTGTTCAACAAAAAACCATTGATTTAGAAGACGCTATAGATTTAAGAGAAATAAATAACATTAAATTAGCAAATCAATTACTTAAATTAAGAAGACAGAAAAAACAAAAGAAAGATCAAGAGATTTCCCAACAAAACGTTCAAGCTCAGGCTCAAGCAAATGCTCAACAACAAGAAGCAGCTGCGCAATCAGAGGTTAAAAAGCAGCAAGCATTGATTCAAATAGATAGTGAATTGGAAAAGCTAAAGTCACAACTAGACATGCAGAAAATGCAGGTTGAAATTCAAGCTAAAAAAGAGCTGATGCAATTAGAGTTTCAAATGAACATGCAGTTAAAGCAAATGGAGGTTCAATCAGTACAAGGTAAAGAAAAAGAAAAAGAAGACAGAAAAGACAAAAGAACTAAGATACAAGCCAGTCAACAATCAGAGTTGATTGATCAAAGAAAAAACGAAAAACCTCCTAAGAATTTTGAATCATCAGGTAATGATACATTGGGTGGTTTTGACTTAGGTTCGTTTGAACCTAGGTAATTATTTTTACATTTTTTATTATATTATATTATGGCTAAGAAAAAAGAACAATTAGAAGAGGTTGTAGAAGTTACAACTGAAAATAAACAAGAACAAGTAGAGGTTAAAGAAGAACCTGTTTTAAAGGTTAATAAAAAACCTTCTATGAAACTAAAAAAAGATGAAGTTACTAAAATAGATCTTAGAGAAGTTAATAAATCTCAAGAAGATGTGATTAATAAAGAAGAAGAACAAACAAAACAAAATGAACAATCAAGATCAGAAAAACAACCAGTGGGCGAAGACACCACAACCAAAGGTTCAGTCTCAGAAGAAAGTGAAGAACAAGTTTCCAAAGATGAACAAGACAGCGTTCTCGAGGAGATAACAGAAGAAGAGGTTGAAGAAAAAGCAGAAGAATTAACTAATGAAGTTAATGAAGCTGTTGAAGAACAAAAACAAACTGGGGAAGAGCTACCTGAAAACATACAAAAAGTAGTTGAGTTCATGAAAGAAACTGGAGGAGATCTACAAGACTACGTTAGATTAAATCAAGATTATTCATCGCATTCAGATTCACAATTGCTAAAAGAGTTTTATAAATCTACAAAGCCTCATTTAGATGATGCAGAGATAGACTTTTTAATGGAAGATTCTTTTTTGTGGGACGAAGATGTAGATGATGAAAGAGATATTAAAAGAAAAAAATTAGCGTTGAAAGAGCAAGTCGCTAATGCTAAAAGCCATCTAGACGGGCAAAAGTCTAAATATTATGAAGAAATCAAAATGGGTTCTAAGTTAGCACCTGAACAGCAAAAAGCTATTGATTTCTTTAATCGTTACAATAAGGAATCTGAACAAACAACGAAGTTAGCTGAAGAACAAAAGTCTGTATTTCATAGAAAAACCAATGAGGTTTTTTCCGATAAATTCAAAGGTTTTGAATATAACGTGGGTGAAAAAAAATATAGATTTAATGTTAAAGATGCTGGTAAAGTTAAGACAGACCAAAGCGACATTGGTAATTTTATTGGAAAGTTTCTAAATGAAAAGAATCAAATGTCAGATGCTAAGGGTTATCACAAGTCTATGTTTACCGCAATGAATCCAGATGCTATCGCAAACCACTTCTATCAGCAAGGTAAAGCAGATGCTTTGAAAGAAAGTATCTCAAAGTCTAAGAATATAGACATGAATCCAAGACAAGGTCTTGCTGGTTCTACTAGCACTGATGGATTTAAGTTTAAAGTTTTAGGTAATGATTCTTCAAAATTAAAATTTAAAATTAAAAAATAAAATAAAACAATTATGGCAATTACAAGTGCAAGTGGTCCAGATACGGCACCACGCAAACAAACATTATCAACAAATTATTTAGATCTAGCTTCGACCGCTAATGAAGGTTGGGCGCAGCAGTATCTACCTGATTTGATGGAAAAAGAAGCTGAAATATACGGTAATAGGACTATTTCAGGTTTTTTAAGTCAAGTAGGAGCTGAAGAATCCTCACAATCTGATCAAGTCGTATGGTCTGAGCAAGGTAGATTACACCTAGCTTACACGGCTACTAATGAAACAGCTGATGACGCTAACGTTTTTACTATTGTAAATGACGTAGATGGTAATACCGTTGGAGCAGCACACGGCATTAGAGTAGGAGATCAAGTTCTTGTAGGTGGTAAAACTCAAAACAAGCAGTTTAACGGTTATGTTTCAGCTGTAAGTGATGCTGCTGTTACTATTCTTTCTTATACAACTCAATTCTTTGCTTTTGCAGCGGATGCAGGTGCAGGAAATTATCAAATACTTGTTTATGGTTCAGAATTTGGAAAAGGTAAGGAAGGCAGATCAGTTGCTAACGCTCCTCAGTTCAAATCACTAAACAACAAGCATATTATCTTAAAGGATTTTTATGAAGTTTCTGGATCTGATACGTCTGCTATTGGATGGGTTGAAGTTACTGGAGAAGAAGGTCAGTCAGGATACTTATGGTATTTGAAAGCTGAAGGTGATACTAGAGCAAGATTTGCTGATTATCTAGAAATGTCAATGATGGAATCTGTTAAAGGTGTTGAAGGTAATTCAACTGCTGATGGTTCTATTAACGGAGCTGCTAAAGGCTTTGGTACTGAAGGATTATTTTCTGCTATCACATCTCGTGGTCATGTAACAGATGGTCTTGATTCTGGAACACCTGCAACTAACTTTGCTGAGTTTGATGCTATGTTAGCCACGTTTGATAAAAATGGTGCTATTGAAGAGAACATGATGTTTTTGAATAGACCTACAGCTCTTAAAATTGATGACATGCTAGGAAGCATTAACAGCGCTTATGCAGCTGGTAGTTCTTTTGGAGTATTCAGCAATAGCGAGGACATGGCGTTGAATCTTGGTTTCTCAGGTTTCCGTAGAGGATCTTATGATTTTTACAAGTCTGATTGGAAATACTTGAACGATCAAGGAACTAGAGGATTTATTAATGATTCAAATACTGGAGCCATTAGAGGAGTTGTTATTCCTGCTGGTGTTTCATCTGTATATGATGAGCAGCTAGGTAAGAACTTAACTCGTCCTTTCCTACATGTACGTTACAGATCTTCTGAAACTGATGATCGCAAGATGAAGACTTGGGTTACTGGTTCTGTTGGAGCACAAACTTCTGGAAAAGATGTAATGGAAGTACATTACCTCTCTGAAAGATGTTTAGTTACTCAAGGAGCTAATAACTTCATGTTGATTAAAGGTTAATACATTTATTTAATAATTACCCTTGTCCTTTGGATGAGGGTAATTTTTACTCTTTATTACACTTATTATATTATATTATATCATGGCAAAAAAACAAAATACAGTAGGTACTTCTGAAGAAGTAGTATCAACAATAAAAGTAGAAAAACCAATTGTTAAAAAGAAAAACGATTGGGTTATAAAAGACAGAATGTATGTCTTAAAAGACGATGCAAGACCTTTGAGCTATTCTATGAAATCAAGCGAAATATATTATTTCGATGAAAATCAAGGATATGAAAGAGAATTAAAATATACTACAAATCAAAAAACCGTTTTTGTAGATGAAATGAAAGGTGATCAAATATTAGGCAGAATTGTTTTTGAAAATGGAGGACTATTTGTTCCTAGAGAGAAAACAGTTCTACAAAAAATGTTATCAATTTATCACCCTAGGGTAAACAGTCTATACGAAGAGTACAAACCAGCTGAAATAGCTAGAGATGAGCTCGTTGATTTAGAACTTCAAATAGATGCATTAAATGCAGCTAAGAATTTAGACATAGACATAGCCGAGGCGGTGATGCGTGTAGAGATTGGATCTGAGGTTAATAGCATGAGTTCTAAGGAGCTTAAACGAGATTTACTACTGTTTGCTAAGTCTAACCCAGAGTTATTCTTAGAATTAGTTTCTGACGACAACGTGCAGCTAAGAAACTTTGGTATTAAAGCAACAGAGGCTGGTATTATTAAATTATCTCAAGATCAAAGAAATTTTACTTGGGGTAGTAATGGAAGAAAAGTTATGACTGTTCCTTTTGATGAGCATCCATATTCTGCACTAGCAATTTTCTTTAAAACAGATGAGGGTATGGAAATATACTCTAATATTGAAAAACGATTAAAGGACTAAGTTCCATGTAGATGTTAGGCCATCAACTGGTGGCTTAACTACTACAAAATAAAAAATTATGGCAATAAATATAGATACTGTCTATCAAAGAGTTTTAGGTATTTCTAATAAAGAAAAAAGAGGCTATATAACACCACTTGAATATAATCTTTTTGCTAATCAAGCTCAATTAGATATTTTCAACCAATACTTTTATGATTTAAATCAATTTGCTAGAATACCATCTACACAGGATGAGTATGCTAGTTCTGTTGATTTGATAAAAGAAAAAATGTCTATATTTGAGTTATTTAAACAAGCAGTAATAGCTACAAGTAACAACACGTTTACCCTAAATACAGCTTTGTATAAGCTTGGAGACGTATACCTAACTGTTTCAGGAACAGACTTTTTAGTAGAAAGATTAAGTAAAAAAGAACTAATAAAATATCAATCATCTCCTTTAGCAAAACCTACGACAGCAAGACCTGTATACATTGATAAGACGGATTCTGGAAATAAAATAGAGGTTTATCCAGCTACTATAACGTCAGGCGTTACTTATAATTATATAAAAAAGCCTTCGGCTGTTAGTTGGACTGGTACTATAGTAAATGATATATCTCTTTATAATAGCTCAACATCTACAAACTTCGAATTACATGAGTCAGAAGAAACAAGTCTAGTAATAAAAATATTAGCTTTAGCTGGTATATTACTTGAAGATCCTCAGTTATACCAAGTGTCTTCTCAGGAAGAAGTAAAAAAAGTACAACAAGAAAAAGCATAATAAATGGGACTACTAGGAACAACAACTCAAGAATCTTATTATAACCAAGCACAAAATTTTATAGGTAATGGATCAACAAAAGTATTTGCCATAAGCACAAATAGTATAAATCCACTACCTTCGGCAGAATCTGAGTTTGAGGTATTTATAAACGAACAGCTTATAAGTAATGATAATTATACTTATTCTTCACCAAATTTAACATTCACTAACACAAATGTGAATTTGGTAGTTCAACTAGCGGATGGTTCTCCTAAGGCTAACCTTAAAATAATAGTAAGACAAACAGCTGGTAATGAGCAGTATGGTTCATACCAACATGTTTCAATAAACGATATTATAAATAACTTTATGGTATCATATGTGGGCGATGATAAGATTATACAAAAAGTAAAAAAGTCTGACGTTGCTTTTCACGCACAAAGAAGCTTACAAGAATTAAACTATGATACGCTAAAATCTTTTAAAGCTCAAGAGATAGAAGTATCTCCTTTGTTGAATATGGTGTTGCCTCAAGATTTTGTTAATTATGTTAAGGTTAGTTGGTCAGACAATGTTGGTATTGAGAGAATAATATATCCAACTAGAAATACTAGCAACCCATTGGGCATACTTCAAGATTCTGATTATAAGTATTTATTTGATGCAGATGGCAAACTTCAAACGTCATATAATTCTACAACTTGGGATAAGTTCTCAAAAGCATCAACACCAAGTTCAAATGACAACTCAAAATCCCATGATCATGAATTAATCATTGATTCAAAAAGATTTGGTATACTACCTGAGTATGCTCAAACAAATGGATCTTTTTTCATAGACAACATAAAAGGTATAATATATTTTAGCTCTAACGTATCAGGAAAGATAGTAACGTTAAAATATATAAGTGATGGATTAGGAACCGACTCTGAAATGGTTGTTCATAAATTTGCTGAAGAAGCTGTATACAAATATATAGCTCATGCTGTTCTAGCTAGCAAAAGCCAAGTGCCTGAGTATGTAGTAAGCAGATTTAAAAAAGAAAGGTTTGCAGAAATAAGAAAGGCAAAACTAAGATTATCTAACCTCAAGTCCGAGGAACTTACCCAAATAATGAGAAATAAATCTAAGCAAATTAAACATTAAGATATGCCAGAGATAAAACATCACTTCCGAGCAGGTCGGATGAATAAAGATCTTGATGAAAGATTAATACCTAATGGTGAGTATAGAGATGCGCAGAACATAGAAATAGTTACTTCTGAAGGTTCTGACATAGGTTCTATTCAAAACAGTCTAGGTAACACTTTGATCAACGGTAAAAAATTAAATGTTGGCACAAACACAGTATCTAACTGGAGTTCTAGCTTCATATCTAACTTAACCAATGCTGAGTGTATAGGTCATGTTGTGGACAACGAAAACAACAAAATATATTGGGTTATTGCATCCGATGAAGCTAGTTGTATAGCAGAGTATGATGACGTTACTAAAGAGGTTCTGCCTGTATTAGTGGACATGGGTAGCATATTAAACTTTAGTAAGGATTATTTAGTTACAGGTATAAACGTAATAGAGGGATTATTAGCTTGGACAGATAATAAAACTGATCCTAAAAAAATTAATATAGAGAAGTTTAAATCAGGCTCTGTAGACTTTGCTACCACTACGAAATACAATGGCACCGTGATGAATGCCACTCAAAGAGCTGCTTCTAGCAACTTTAAAAATGAGAATGTAACAACAATAAAACTAGCACCAAGAAATGCACCTACACTAACTTTAAGTTCATCTAAGAGATCTGGGGTAGGAACTAGTGCTAGCAATAATAGTGTTATAGTTTCTTATAACTTTTCAAGCATAAGTATTGGAGAAGATTTTACTATAGGTTTTGCACCTACACCTAATTTTTTAAAGGATGATATAATAACATTAACTACAACTCAAGATAATTCAGATAAAACAACAACAACATATAATTTAACAATAAAGATAACAGAACTATTAAACGAGGCTAATAGCGTTAGAGCTTCTCTATTAACAAAGCCTAATGATATACCTGATAATGCGCTGTTGTTTACATGTTTATTAGACGAGGGCAAGCCATTGTTTGAGAAGAAGTTGGTAAGATTTGCTTATAGATGGAAATATAACGATGGTGAGTATTCTACTTTTTCACCATTTTCAGACGTAGCATTTTTACCTGGAACATTTGAATACAAATCAGATGATGGTTTTAACGATGGTATGTTGAATACTGTTAAGTCAATAGTTATAAGTGGTTTTGAAAAACCAATTGATGTAGAAAAAATCGAAGTATTACTCAAAGAATCTAATAATAATTTAATTTATGTAACACATACCATAACCGATACATCAACAAGTTATACTGTTGAATCTGAAACACTAGGTTTAGTAATACCTTCTAATCAACTGCTAAGACCTTGGGACAATGTCCCATTAAAAGCTAAAGCTCAAGAGACTATTGGTAATAGATTAGTTTATGCTAATTATATTCAAGGCTACAATATACAGGATAACAATATACCTGAAATTTCTGTTACTTCTAAAGTTAAAAATAGAACATCTGCAATAGGTGTTGGTGAAAAATCAATTAAATCAGAAAGAACATACCAAATAGGTGTTGTGTATTCTGACTACTTTCAAAGAGAAACACCAGTTTTTTCTAGTAAAAAATCATCTGCTATCATAAATAAGATTCAAGCTGATTCTATAAACTCTCTTTCAGCAAGAATAGATAGTATACCTCCAGACTGGGCGACTCACTACAAGTACTTTGTAAAAGAAACTTCAAATGAATATTATAATCTTGCTTTAGATAGATTTTATATAGCTAAAGATGATAGTGTTTGGTTATCATTTCCATCATCTGAAAGAAATAAAATACAAGAGGAAAGATACATTACACTAAAAAAGAAACACGATTCTAATAATTTTGTTAAGGAAGAAGCAAAGTATAGAATATTAGATATACAGAATGAGGCACCTAGGTCACTAACGGTTGACATTAATTTAAAATCAAGCTATAGAGCATATGTATTAACAGATCCAATTAACAGACCCGCTGTAAACTCTTCTTACTTTAAATTTAGAGGACCAACAGATGTTGAAAATCCTGAGTTTGCTAGATCTTTTAATTCTTTAGGTTATGTTAGTATAACATCTTATGATAGTTCTGGTAAAGAAATAGGTACTACAGATAAATATAAGATAGAAAGTGGTGGCATAAATGGAGAGACAAATGGAAGCAGTAATGCTACTATAGTTTATGAAGTAAATCTAGAAGATGGTTTTGAATCAAAAGAATCATCTATATTATCTTCAACAAATCTTGAAGCAAATGAATATTTTAAAGTTAATATATATCAAGAGACTTCATCTTATAAATCTGAGTTTTCAGGAAGATTTTTTGTAAAAGTAAACAGAGATACTATTTTAGATGAAAACGTTATTGATGCATTTTCTTTAAACAAAGTAAAATATAGTGTAAAAGAAAAACAAAATATATCTTTAGATTCAACAAATGATTTCACAGAAGATAACGGTGAAAACTCTGGAATATCTTGGAAAGATTCAAAAGCTGAACATAACGAGTTTTTAGATCTTAGAATATTAGATAACGAACACCCTGCATTAGATAATAAAACATTTTCTTTTGTTTTATCAGGAGTTGATACTGGAAAAAATACTATAGAACATCACTTAGAAAATCAATTAAGCGACTTTTTATCTAAAATAAATACTGCAGGTACTCTCATACAATTCTCAAACTCAGGTGGTTTTACAGGTGGTATATATAAAATAACTAGCTGCAATGTAATTGCGTCGTATCGATCTGATGCTAAAAGTAGTAAAAAGAAATTATCAGGTAAAAGAAGAAGATACAATGTTCAACTTGAAAGCATAAAAGACGGAGGAGGTTATTTTGATAATTTTTTAGTTTCAGGCTCTACATCTTCTAATGGTATAATAACAGAGATTGCTATAGTAAAAAGAGAAATAGATTTTGAAAACGATAATCTAACATCTAACAATCCAGCTATATTTGAAACAGAACCAATTACATCTGTTGATTTAGATTTGTTTTATGAGGCTTCAAATCAGTTATTTATACTAAAGCCTGGTATGAAAATACAAAACACAGAGCATTTGGCTAAACAGGTAGTAACAGGAATAAACAACTCTGTTGATTCTAATGGAGACAAGACAACGTCTATATCTTGGTCAGGCACCATAAACAGCACTATTAACACTGGATATACATATAGGGTGTGGTCTAGTGATGAGTTATATTATAAGGATATTGAGGTCACAGGCGTTAATACAACAACAAGTATAACTTTAAGTCAAAGTAATAATGTACATGGATTTAGTAATGGCATTGACTGGTTTAATTGTTTCTCTTTTGGCAACGGAGTAGAATCAAATAGAATACAAGATGATTTTAATGCCATATACATAGACAAAGGGCCAACTGTTTCTTCAACAATAGATACTAGATACAAAGAGGATCACAAAAAAAGTGGTTTAATATTTTCTGGTATAATAAATTCTATAAGTGGCGTTAATGATTTAAATCAATTTATACAAGCAGAGGCTATAACTAAAGAGTTAAATCCAGAATATGGTAGTATACAGAGGCTAGTAGCTAGAGACACAGATTTAGTTACTTTTTGTGAAGACAAAGTTGTTAGAATATTAGCAAATAAAGATGCATTATACAATGCTGATGGTAATCCTCAATTAACTGCTAGCAATAATGTGTTAGGTCAAACAATACCCTACCTAGGTGAGTATGGTTGTAGTAAGTTTCCTGAAGCAATATGTTCTTATGGTTATAGAATGTATTTTTTAGACAGGGCTAGATCATGCGTTTTAAGGCTATCTAGAGACGGTATAACTAATATATCTGAAAAGGGTATGGGTGATTGGTTTAGTGACAATATACCGCTGTCCAATGGCTTTTTAGGCACGTTTGATGAAAATAAAAAGTGTTACAATTTAACTCTAAACAACTACACTATATCTTTTGATGAAAGAGTTGATGGATGGACATCGTTTAGGTCTTTTCTACCTGAGTTTGGAACTTCATTGAATGGTTTATATTACACTTTTAATCAAGGTTTATTATACTCTCATAACAATGCTATTAGAAACAACTTTTATGGTTCTGGTTATCAATCATCAGTAAACGTATTAATGAATGAAGCACCTTCTTCTATTAAACAGTTTAAAACATTAAACTATGAAGGTAGTGATTCTAGAAAGTACACGTACAGCGGCTCTAGTCAAACATTAGCTAAAACAGGTTGGTATGCTAACTCTTTAAAAACAGAGAAACAAACAGGTGTAGTTAAGGAGTTTGTAGAAAAAGAAGGATTATGGAGTAACTTTATATCAGGTGATACGACATCTATAGATAATTTAGATGAAAAAGAATTTACCGTGCAGGGTGTTGGTACTTATGCTTCCATAGCAGGCGCTACAGCAAGAACTCAAGTAACCATAACTAAAACCTTAGCTACGGTAGATGGTGATTTAACTGGTAAAATTACTATATCTGACCCCGTGTCTTTTGTACAAAATATAAACACATCTAATGCATCTAATACTACTTCATTTACCATAACACCACTTACGGGTTATACTTTAGTTCATAGTAATTTTAGTGGATCTGGTTGTACTTTTTCTCAAAGCGGAGCAAATGTAACATGCTCTTTAGCATCTACTGATACTTCTGTTACTAGTGATATAAGTAATACAGTTAACGTATCTCACTCAGGTGCACTTGCAACTACAACATACAGCGTGGGTTTAACGCATGAAACATTTGAGGAAAACACATCTACTTTAAGTAGAACTAGTATAAATACTTACACGGGAGGTGTTGTTGATGTTGAATCTACATTATTTACTATAGCATTTACTTCAGATTCAGGTTTTGAATTTGATGAAGCACCTGTAGCAACTGTTGTGTATAGCAATGGCGGCGGCGGTGATAACATGTATAGAATAACAAATAATTGGAGTGCATCAGACAAGGATGCTGTAGTTACTTTTACCGTTAGATATACTTTTGGATCTAAAAATCCTATTGGTGATAAAATAACATTTGTTGCTAAAGCTATTAGAGAAATAGTTGCAGTACCAACATCTATAACTGGTGTCAACTTTTCTAAAAGAACTATATTGTCTTCAGGTGAAACTAGAGGCTTTAAAATATTTGGAACACCTGGTGCTACTTTTAATATAACTAAAAGAGAGTTAGAGCAAACAAAAACAGTTGATGCAGCAAGTTATACTGTAATAACAAATTATGGTACATCTACCAATAGCGTAGGTAATAATATTTCATTTTGGCATGGAACAACTTATGCTTGGCAAGATCATCCTTATGTTGGACAACACTATATTCCAGCAAGCGGTGTTTATGATTTTGATGAAGTTATACCAGCGCTAACAAACTCTAACGAAAAATATATTTACTATAGAATAGATCCAGGTATAAACCAATATAATGATTCAGCTAATAGTGGTCAAGTGTTTAATAATCAACCACTTACTATAATAAAAAGAACAAAGTTTAATGCAAATGGTACTATAGCTGGTAATGAGTTTCCAGGTGCTAATATTGCAGATCACACATCTACTAAAGCTAATTTTTTACCATTATCTACACAGTCAGCAACTTGGGCTAGTGGATTTAAGTTAACATTTGCTAGTGCTCCTCCAGTAGTAGATGCTGGCGATTGGAGTACAGATGTAACATGGGACGGAATGCCTGGTGGTAGAAGATTTATAGTTTCAACTACAGGTAACAGTGGTACGGAAATAAATTTAAAAGAACAAATATTTAATATAAATACTGGTTCTTCAGCTGGCTTTAATACGTATAGGTTTGTTATACCTGGTCAAACTTCTGATACTCAAGGTACGTCTATTACAGCTCCTAGGGTACAACCAGCTTCTATAAGTCAAATACCATCAGGAACAGTAATAACTTTTTCTAAAGTTAATGCAAATGTCTTTGGGGATATTGTTATAAAACAAATGCCAGATGTTAAAGTTAAGTTAAAGTTAAAAAAGTCTATACCTGATCAAGTGTATGCTTTTCCAGGTGATAGCATAGCAACTACAAGTACAAGAACTGGAACTGCTACAGCTAAAGTTAATAACGCAATAAGCAACACAACAGCTTTAGTGGTAGATACTAATTCTGGAACAATTGTTGTTGGAGACAGAGTTACTGGTAGTGGTGTTGATTTTAATGTTACTGTAGCTTCTTTGACTAATCAAAATAATTTGGTTTTATCTTCTGCTCAAAGTATATCTAACGATGTTGATTTAACATTTTCAGCTGTAACTACTTCTGCTACTTACGATATAATTAGTTCATACTCAGAACACGAACCTATTAGTGGATCAAGCAAGTATATAGCTAACATAAGCAAGATAATGCAAGCTATTGATGTTTCAGGTCAAGATGCTCAAAGCTTTATATTAAGCGAATTAGAAGAAGTAGGTACTGATGATTTTAAATATCAAAAAGCAACTTTAACTTATACTGGTACAGCTAGCATAACTACTGGTACTAGTTTAAGCTTTACGGCTCCAGCAACTTCTACTGCTAATGTAAAAGGTGCAATTAGTGGTGTTAGTACTTTAGTAGTTGATGGTGAAGTTGGTGATATAATAATAGGTGATGTTATTTCAGGGACTGGAATATCTGGTACTCCTACAGTTACAGCCGTTGATTTATCTGAAACAGATGAAACAACACTAACTTTATCAGAAAATGAATCATTAAGTAATGATACTGTTTTAACCTTTACACGCACTATAACAACTACAATACCTGGTGCTGTTTATGTTGGTAGTAGTATTGATTATAATATACACAATTCAGATGGTACTATAGTAAGTTCTCATACAAATACAGTTGCTGGTATAAATACAGATAGAACTGTAATAACACTTGGTACAGCTATTACAGGTTCTAGTACAATAACAACTGGTACAGTTTTCTTATTTAATAAAACAACACCAGAAAATTGGGATTTTAATCTTAAAAATACAAACGGAACAATTACTGGTACTACCAGAGGTAATACATATTCTATTACTGGTGATCTAGAAATATCTAAGTATGGTTTAGCAGACTTAACTTTAGAGTTAGATTTAGATAAATTATTATCACATAAAAGACAGGGTGTAGCTACAGTTTTTGTACCAACGGGAACAACTAAAAAAGCAATTAAAACCTTAGTTACTGGTGATGTGTTAGAAGCTGCACTACTAAGTGGTCACAATAGAATTGAAGTTGATAGCGGTAGTTCTATTACGTATCGTGGTACTGGATACATCATAGCTGAGCTAGATGGGAACGAACTTAAAGAAGGTAATAATAACACGCAAGGAGGACAAAACCAGATAGTTATAACAGCTACTTCATCATTAATTGGTTCTCTTAATTCACCTAAAATAACTGTATTAGAAATATTTGGTTTAAAAGTAACAAACCCAGATTATACAAGTACTTGGACATCTTTATCTAACGGTAAATATCAAGGTGGACCTGCTTCTAAATTAGGTTTTACTTGGGCTGCTACTATAGCAAATGGTACTTCTGTATCAGATCCATTAAACATACAGTTTGGTGTAACAAAAAGTGGAGCATCAGCTTAAAAAAATAAAAATATGCCAGATTCAATACAAATGACATTTAGTAATCCTATAAATACATCACTGCAAATTGGTGATACTATCTATAAAAGTATAGTTACCTCCGGTGTTGGTGCTACGCCTGTGGAGTTAGGTAAATGCACAAGTTTGACTACTACAGTGATAACATGTCAAATACCTACTACCTTAGCAAGACCTGGTGGTACAGACTTTATATTGTTTAGTAAAGATAACAAATCAAATCTATCATCACTAAACGGTTATTTCGCAGAGGTTGAGATGAAAAATGATTCAACAACTAAAATAGAATTGTATCAGGTTGGATCAGATGTATCAGAAAGTAGTAAATAAAACATTAATAGTGTAATTATAATAATAGATGGAATTAGAAAAACCAAAAGAAAATTCATTAGAACAAGTAAATGAATATAGAGATAAAGTATTAGATCTTGAACAAGAGCTACTTGAATCTGGCTTGGCTATAACTGGTGAAGAGTTTGATAAAGTAAATCCTTTAAAGCACTCATTCGCTGATGGTTGTTATATTAGAGAGATATTCATGCCAGCTAAAGAACTAGTAATAAGTAAGATACACAAGAAATTACATCCTTTTTTTATATTAAAAGGTAAAGTTTCTATTCTAACAGAGGATGGTGTTCAGTACATAGAAGCTCCATACAATGGTATTACAAAACCTGGAACTAAAAGAATATTGTATATGCACGAAGATACTGTTTTCATAACGGTGTCTGTTACAGACAAAACTGATTTAAAAGAAATAGAAGAAGAGCTTATAGCAAAGGATTTTAGCGATCCACTTATTACTAAAGCTGATTTAGAATTATTAATTAAAACAAAAACAAAATAATATGACATTTGGAGCAATAGCAATAGTAGGAGGAGCCATGGCTGTGGCTGGAACAACTGGAGGTTTAATTGGAGGTAGCAAAGCTAAAAAAAGAGCAGCTGCTGCTCAACGAAAAGCTAATGCAAATTTTAGCAAAGAAAAGAGAGCGTATAAGAGCTTTCAGTTTGAGAACAAATTTGGTAGTTTACAAAACACAGCTGCTGGAGCTACTAACTTTGCTGAAAACCTAGAGAATTTTGGGGTAGGAGTTCAAAATAGAGCAGACAATATGCAGAACTTTTCTTCTAGAATGCAGAACACAGCGGAAGATTTAACTGTTAACACTCAACAAGCAGACTATCAATCTCAGCAACAGCAACAAGGTTTAGCAAACACAATGGGTAGTTTGCGAGGTGCTGCTGGTGGTAGTGGTATAGCATCACTAGCGCAAGCAATGGCTGGTCAACAAAGTCAAAACCTACAACAATCATCAGCATCAATAGGTATGCAGGAATCACAAAACGCTCAAATGGCTGCTCAACAAGGCGCTCAAATACAGCAAATGACCGCACAAGAGTCAAGTTCTAATCAAGGTGCACAATTACAAGCAGCACAGTTTGGTGCTAACATGTCTCAGGCTAATCAAATGGCATCTGTAGATGCTCAGTCCAGAAATCAAGAGATGTTTATTAATCAAGCATCTCAAAATCAAATGCAAAAAGCTCAAGGAGCTATGGCTGTACAAGGAATGCAGTTTGATAGACAAAGCACTTTATTTGGCATAGCAGGAGAGCAAGTTGGTGCTGCTAACTCACAGATGCAATCCGCAAGACAACAAACAGCAGACGCTTTTAGTGGATTAACTAGTGCTGGCGGATCCATGCTGTCATCGGCAATTCCTGGTCTGGGTGAATGATCGTAAAGAAATAAAATTATAGTATATTAAAAATAAAATTATGGCAGCAGACGTAGGATTAATAAAAAGTGTAAGTCAAGCTTATAAAAATAACGAAGTTAATTATAACGTTGGTAAAGGAATTGCTGACCTTGGAGACAAGGTAGCAGCTGGTATATCAAAAAGAGGTGAGTTACAAAGAGCTAAAGAAGAAAAAGATAACCTACGTAGGGAAAAACAAAGTGCAGCTCAAAAAAGATCATCAGATAAGTTTAGTAATAATTTAGTAGAAGCATCTGGACATGCAAAGACAACGAAACAAACAGAAATGATTCTATCTAAAGCAAAAGATTGGAGATCTGAATCTAATGGTCATTTTAAGATTATGTCTGAATTTCCTTCTGACTCACCTGAATATGCATCAGCACAAGAGGGACTTTTAAAAATAAGAACAGGGATGCAAAACTCAGTAGAGAGTCTTGATAATTTAAATTCTATAATGAGTTCAAGACAAGAGTTAGCAGACAAGGACGGTTACGCGGATTTCAATACTGTTGAAAATGGTGATGCCGAGCCTGACGATACTATAATGAATAGAACTAATAGTTTCTTAGAAGAAGAATATGAAGCTAAATGGGATGATAATGGATTTTTAGTAATAGCAGATGGTACAGATGAAGAAGGAAACGCCAAATATAGTTCTATTGATGACTACGACACAACGCTAGCTAGGGTTGCTGATACAGAGATATCTGATAAATTTGTAGGCATTACTGATGTTCTTCAAAAAGATGGTGATTTAGGAAAAGAAATAGATGTTACAGACCTAGAACACGACTTTAATCTATATAGAGAAAATCTAAAAAAGCCAGGTCAAGTTAGAACTGATCAATTACTTACTTTGTTCACTGACAATCCTATACCTGGTGTTAACTTAAAAGAAACTAACGAGGACCTTATAAATAGATTACAGAGTTCAGACATTGAGATTAGAACAAAAGCTAAATCAGATGCTGTTAATTACTTGTTTGGTGAAGAAAATAAAGGGGATGGTTTTTTATACAAAACGGCAGTTAAACTACACAAAGGTAAATTAGATAGATATAATGCTATTAAACAAAAAGAACAAGAAGATAGATTAGCTGTTGCTAGAGCATCAGGTGGTGGAAAAACATACTCAAAAGCAGAAGAAAGTGACATGAAAGTTATAAATGCTTTGAGTGTATTATCTAAACAATCTCAAGAACCTGCAAGCAACCTAAACATACTAAAAACACTTGCTAAACCTAACGAGTATCCTGTTGATTTTAATGGTGAAATGCTTGACAAAGCAAAATCAGATAAAATGTTAGAAATATCAAAAGATAATTTAACTAATAACTTAAGAAAACACTTAGGAGATAATAAACTCACGGTAAATACGAAAATTGATGATAATGGTGTAACAAAATTTATGTTATCAGGTAGTGATGGTAGATCAAGTGGTGATTATACAATAGAAGAATTGTTTGCTCCAGTAACAAATATAAATGGATTATCTTACAAATATGCCACACTTAATCAAGTTTTAGGAGAAGAATAATCAAAACAACACATGAATAAATTCTATTTAAACGGTTCTGAAATATCTTTTGAGCAAATAAAAACTAATGCTGAATCCGAAGGGTTAAGTGTTGAGGATTATATGAAGTCAAGTAAAATAACTTCAGAGGCTATAAAACTTGATCAAGGAAAACAATTTGACACTGATTTTGATTCTGCAACAAATAACATAGAAGAGAAAAAGCCTGAAAAAGAAAAGCAAAAAGTAAAAAAACAAGAAAGTTCTTTACCCAGCTATGCCGGTATGGGTGTATATGTTCCTAAAAAGGATTTTGTTGATCAAGATTTTACATATGAACAATTAGACAATGCTAATGAAAGTTTAGATGTTAAAACACTAACTAAAGAAATAGAAGATAAATATAGTGATCAATTTCTTTTTGACGAAGTAGAAGAAGTGAACCGTGGTCAATACTTAGGTATGGGTGTTTACACTCAAGATCAAAAAATAATAAAAAAACCTTACGAGAAAGAACTTAAAAATCTTAAGATAGAATTATCAGAAATAAACAATAAGGTACCGTCTGACGAAGAACTTGAGGCTACTTTAAGAAGAAGATTAGCTGATCAAGAAATAGTAGATTTAAAGAAGTATGAGACAGATCAATTTATTAAATCATTAACACCAAAAAAACAAAAAGAATTTTTAGGTAAAAATAGGTTAGATTACAAAACCTTAAATGATGACTACAACTTTGATGAAAATCAAATAAAAGTAAATAAAGATTATGATTCTTTTATATCTAGACAAACTTTACTTGAAGAGTCCGAACAATTTAAATACAAAGAAAAAATTGAAAAAGACTTAAATGATCCTAATTTTATATTTGGATCTGGTGTTGAAGGTGAAGAGCAATTTACTTTTAATGGTAAAAAAGTACCAAAATCAATAGTTGACAAATATACTATAGCTAATGAATTTGTAAGTAAAGAATCTAATCTTATAAGCGGTATGTATGATTCATATCAAAATAACAGAGAAAATTATAACAGTAATTTAAAAGAGAAGTTTGATTTAGAACTAGAATTTGATTTACTAAGAAGAGATTATGATTCTTTAAGTAAAAATGCAAACTCAGCTTATAACGTCACTAAGGGAATAGTGTTAGGAGGAGCAGCTTATATAGCTGAGGCCAGTGTTAATACTGGTGCTGGTATGGGATTAGGTGTACTAGGTATAGTAGCAGCTGACAAGATGAAAAGAACTCAGATCCAGCATAGGATTGAAATGGAGAAAGAAAGATTTAACTATGCTCCTGATGTTCAGTTTAAAGATGCTTTTAAAGATGGTAACTTTGGTGAGTTTCTAATGCAAGAAATAAGTACACAGGCACCTATAATAGCTACTATGATGGCTACAGGCGTTGCTGGTGTAGGTATTATTGGTGTATCTTCTGCTGGTAATCAAATATCAGACATGGATTACGAGGAGATGATGTCCAAAAAAGATAAATATAAGTTTAATGATATTGAATATAGTAATACTGAAAAGTTTTTAATTGGAACTGGTTTTGGATTAGCTGAAGGTGTACTAGGTAGTTTACCAACAGCTAAAATATTAAAACAAGGAGCAACATTATTTAGTAGAGCTGGAAAAAGAGAAGTAGCTAAAGTTGGGTTTAGAAAGTACATAAAAGAAAATGCGTGGAACGGGGTTGTAGTACCTACTTTTATGGAGTCTTCAACTGAGGGTTTAACTTCAATAGCTCAAAACCTACTAACTGGTAGACCAGTATTAGAAAATGTAGGTCATGCTGTTTTTTCTGGAGGCTTATTTGGATTTGGCATGTCTGCAGCACCTGTACTTGGAGCAGCAGCAGCTAGTAAGTTTGCTGATTATGATTCATACTCTACATACAGAAAAAACATATCAGAGATGGGTAAGTTAAATGCTGAATTTAAAAGTAAGCATCCTGAAATACCTTTCTTTGAAAGAGTAGCGGCTTTGAAAGGTGAAAAAGTAAAAGAACGAACTGATTTTAAAGAAGACAAAAAAGCATTAGATAAAAAAGTAAAAGAATTAAAAGAACAAAACGACGACATTCTATATGAATTAGATGGTAACATGAGGGACAAGTTATCAGAGGAAAGCTATAAACTTCATGTTGGTGCCATAGATACACAGGAAACATTAAGAATTGAAGCTGAAAAAATAATAAACAGTGATCAAAGTCAACAGTCTAAAAACGAAAAGCTAAAGCCGTTAAAAGAAAGATTTGATCGTTACCAACAAGCTATTGATTTATTTAAAAACCCAAAAGACTTTGGCAATCAGTATCATTATTTACAAGAATCAGATCCTAAGCAATACGACGATATAAGAAAAGAAGCTGAAAGAGCAATAAAAGAAGATAAAGGTTTATCGCCAGAAGATATAGTTAGTGATAAAGATTTAAAAAAGAAATCTTTTGATATATACATACAAAGACAAGTTACAGCTGATATAGCTAATACAAAAGAATTAATAATAGAAACTGGATTAGGTTCTGTTGATTATTTAAATGCTAAAGTAATTGAATTTAAAACACCTGAGGAAGCTCAGGCTTATGAAGATAAAAGAAGAAATGAATCTCAAGAAGCAGAAAATAAAAAAGCTGAAAAAGAAAAAAGACAACCATCAACAATTAAACTAAACGTTGTAAAAAACTCTAACGGTTATAATTTACAAACAGCTGATCCTAATCAAAAAAATGAAGTAGTTCTTATAAGAGATCAAATGGTAAGTAATCGTAGAACCAGAACTGGTGTACACGAAATAGGTCATGGTATTTTTACTGAATTATTAAAGATAGATAACAACTCTAAACAAATGAAAGAGTTAGCTGATACTATAATTAGATGGACCGGAGAGACAAACAAAGCGGCTTATGACAAGATGTTTAGTGGTTTATTTGGTAATCAAACAGCTGATAGAAAACCAAGTGAGATTGTTGCTAACTTTATTGAAAGAGTAGCTGATGGCACTATAGATCTTAAATCTAAACAATCTAGAGGTTTTACTGGATTATTTTCATCATTAGTTAATAAAATGATGATTGGTAAAAGAGGTGATAAAGCTAAAATAGATTTTCAAGGTGAAACAGATGTAATACAATTTATTGGTGGTATTGCTAAAAAACTAGGCGATGGTAGTTTAAGTAAAGAAGATTTAGATGCTATTAGAGGAAATAAAGAAGTATTTACTAAATCAAAAGGTGAAGTAAAAGAAGGTGTTAGTAAATCTGAGATAACACCTAGGATGAAAGAACAATCCAAAAGAGCACAAGATATATACAAGGAAGAAGGTTCACAAGGTGTTTGGAATGCTATTGAAGAAGGTTTATTTGACCCTTTAATATCTAAAATAGTAAATAAAAGAAGAGCTGTACCTGGATACAACGAACAGGAAATGTCTGATAGGCTTAAGTTTGATGAAGGCGGATTAGTTGATTTATTTAGAACATATGACGGATCTGTACCAATAGCTGCATATGTAGCCAAGATATTACCTATGAGAGCTGTTAAGCTTTTTGAAGGTATATTAAAGGAAAAGTTTGAACAAAGTTATTCAACAGTTGATACTGAATTTTTAGCTGAAACAAGTTTAGACTTTCAAACAACTCAAGAAGAAACTACACAAACAGAAGAAGATGCTGAAGCTGAAGCACAGAGAGTTGGGGGTTTAATTGATCCAAGAACTTTGATGGATGATAGTTTATCTGGCAAAGCCACGGAAACAATAAGTAATAATATGCCTGATTTTGGTTCTGAAAAAACAAGCTTTAAATCATTACCTGATTTATCTCCAGAAACAACAGCTGAAAGATTTCAGATACCAGTTAAAAAATTAATTCCTAAAAACAATTTTACTCAAGGTGAACTCAAGAATACAATGAGAAATCTTGATGAAATGTTTGATGATTTTGTAAAGATATTTCCTAAAGGTGCTGTAGTTGATAAAGCAGTAACTCAAAAGTTATATGGTACATCTACTGGATTGCCTACTAATGTGTTAACGTCTTTTTATAAAAAAGGTGATAGAATCGATACAGCATCTGGTTTACCTATATATGACTTAACTCCAGTTACTAAAGAACAGTTTAGACAAGAGCTTGGTATATTACCTGATGGAAACATACCTGATAAGGTTTTTATACAATCACCACAAGCTCAGACAGCTAAAGGTTTAGCCATAATGTTTGGTAAGTTAGTTACTAACACTACAGTTAGAGAACAATTGAAACCTGATGAAGGAAGTAGTCAGCAAATAGCTGATATTGGAGCTGGCAAAAGTGAATTAATGTTGAGTCAAGCTATTGCTGATCAAATGTATGGAAAAACATACGATAATTTTAAAAAAGGTTCTGAGAGTTTTATAACATTAAATAATCCAAAAGATATAAAAAAGGCATACAAAGAAGCGTTTGCAACCTATAACTTTGAATATGAAGATCTTATATTGGAGCAGATGGAAAAATCTGCTAAAGCTTGGGAGAAAAGCAAAAGTAAACTTACTTTAGGAAAGTACATATACGAAGAAACTTTAGGTAGAACTTTTAAAAGAACTTTTCAAGGTATATTAGATTTAGAAAAAGGAAGTTTAGATTTTCGAAGTGAAGAACAAATAAAATCTGCTAGAGAATCATTTAAACTTTTAATTGACAGAATAGGTGTTGATTCAGCTTTAAAATATGTAGGACCTACAGTAAAAGGAGCTTATGGACTTAAATCAGGTGGCTTTAAATTAAATTTAGAAACAGGTGGATTTGATATAGCAAAAGGTTCGTTAAAGTATTTTTTAATAGGAGGTAGACCTGATTTTTTCAAAAATTTCATAGATAATGCATCTTATAAATCAGGTTCGCAATCGGCAATCATAGACGATGTTGAAACAACATTACCTACTGTTTTTAGGCAACGATATGAAGTTGAGTTCGGCGAACAACAACAAGATAGAATTCGTCAAGCAGAAGATCAAAGAGAAGGATTTAGACAAATAGTTGATACTTTAAAAGATTTATATGAAAAAAATAAAATAAGCAAAAATGATCTTGGTATGATACTAATGACATTTAATTCTAACGGAGAAGGTTTAGTTAGAACAGCTGCAATACCAAATTTACAAATTGAAAATTTAAACTCAAATAATGATAAGGATTATATTTATGAGCATGTTAAACCCGCTAGGCAAGTTATACAAGAAATACTTGGTCTTTATATATTAAATAAAGACGGTAATAATACTACGTTTGATCAAATAATGGAAGATTTTAGAGTTGCTATTATACCTAAAACATATGATAAAATCATAAGTAAATATTTTAAATCACATTTGCCTAAAGACGCTAATAACAAAGCTATAAAAGCTAAGATGGTTGATGGATATTATTTAGCCGCTAGGTATAATGATAAAAGAGTTATTAAAGCAATACAAGAAAGTGAAGAAAAATTACCTCCTCTTAAAATAGTAGAAGTAAAAAAACAAGAAACAAAGCAAGATGAGCTTTCTAAAAGTGATGGTGATTTAAGTGGTAGATTTAATGGTATAATAGAAGAAACAAAGGGTAAAAAAAATAAATTAGCATCAGCTAATAAGATTATACCAGAAGTTATAGCTAGACAGAAAGGTGCTACAATAGGTAAGTACAAATTCTTTGTTCCTCCTTCAGCAGATGATTTCATGGGTCTAATGTACGCTTTTATGGGTGAGGGTTCTAGAGGAGAGCTTCATGGACAGTTTTTTGAAGAAACATTAAACAAACCGTATAAAAGAGGTATAGCAAAACTAGAGTCTGCTAAGCAGAAAATAGAAAGTGATTACAAAGATCTAAGAAAAAAGTATCCTAAGGTATCTAAAAAGCTAAGTAAAAAAATGCCTGACTCTGATTTTACTTATGATCAAGCTATAAGAATATTTCTTTGGAAAAGTGGAGGTTTTGATATGAATGAAACTGGTTTAGAACCAGATACAGCTGAAGGTAGAAAATTAATAAATGATGCTTTTTTCGCTATAGCTAAAGATAGAGAAATACAACAGTTTGCTAGAAAATTAGGTCTTATTACTGGTCAAGAAAAAGGTTACATAGAACCAGGTAGGGATTGGTTGGTTGATAACATAGCTAGTGATTTAAATAGTATTTCAGACAAAATAGGTAGAAAACAATTCCTACAAGAATTTACGGATAATTATAGGGAAATATTTAACAAGCAAAACCTAAATAAAATAGAAGCCATATATGGTACTAGATTTAAGCAATCATTAGAAGACATGCTTTTTAGGATGGAAAAAGGTACTAACCGAAATTTTGGATCTGAAGATGCTAGAGCAAATGCTTTTGCTGACTTTTTAAATGGTTCTGTTGGTACTATAATGTTTTTTAATAGTAGATCAGCTGCATTACAAACACTATCCGCAGCTAATTATGTTAACTGGAGTGATAACAATTTATTAAAAGCTGGTACAGCATTTGCTAATCAACCACAGTATTGGAGAGATGTTGTAACATTATTTAACTCTGACAAACTAAAACAAAGAAGAAAAGGATTTAAAATAGATGTTAATCAAGCTGAGATGGCAAGCAGCGTGGAGGGTTCTACAGATTCTTATAAGAAAGCTTTAAGATTCCTACTTAAAATTGGTTTTACACCTACACAAGCTGCTGATGGTTTAGCTATTTCTGCTGGTGGAGCTACTTTCTATAGAAATAGAACTAAAACTTATCAAAAACAAGGGTGGGATCTGAAAGAAGCTGAAGCAAAAGCTTTTGAGGATTTTTCTGAGTTAACTGATAAGCATCAGCAGTCTTCTGATCCCTCGATGGTATCTGAGCAACAAGCAAATAAGTTTAGTAGGTTTGTTTTGTCTTTCCAAAACACATCCATGCAATATAACAGAATGATGAAGAAAGCGGCATTAGACTTAGCTAATCGTAGAGGAAATCCTGCAGAAAACGTTTCTAAAATAGTTTATTACGGTTTTGCTCAAAACTTTATATTTAACTCACTATCTAGTGCTTTGTTTGCCATGTCATTTGATGATGAGGAAGAAGTTGAAAAGAAAGAAATAAGAGTAATAAATAGTATGGTAGATACTATATTAAAAGGATCTGGCTATCATGGAGCAATAGCCGCTA
>ENA-OSJC01000574-OSJC01000574.1-marine-metagenome-genome-assembly--contig:-NODE-574-length-34971-cov-4.719809_pt1 | contig 34971 bp, 25 predicted proteins | sample MGYA00237885_ERZ534234 | MGnify/ENA primary metagenome ERZ534234 (study PRJEB26413, sample SAMN06343907) | marine metagenome | isolation source: coastal waters | place: Atlantic Ocean: West Antarctic... | reverse complement strand
TTACCATCTAGGGCATACTCACCCGTTTCGCTCACGCTGAGTGTTATGCCCCCACCTGGCATATCTGCACCAGTTATTGACACAGCGGGTTCCACCTCAAAGGGTGATGAGGCATCCATTCTTCCAATTAACATGAAGAATATAAGTAGAAAAAAAACGACGTCGATTAATGCAACTATAGTTTCAGGTATGGCTCTTCTTTTTGGGCGGGCTAATTTCATTTTTCTTCTTCTAAGCGGATGATTCTTAATCTTGTTCCACCGGCTTTAGTTATGGTGTCCATCAAGGTTACTAAAGATTGTGTTTGAGTATGATTTGAGGGAAAGAGTAAGATATTTGTGGAGGGAAACTTATTAACTTGGTTCTTTATTAATTGAGTTAACTCATCATTGTTAATTGACCTGCCAAGGTAATAGGCCGTTCCATCTGCACTTAAACGAACAAGCATCGTATCATTATTCGCATTTTCGGTTTGGTTGCTAGATGCTGCAGAGGATTCGTCACTTCGTTGGAATACGGGGATCATATCTAAATTCAGATAGGTTGAAGTGACCATAAAAAAGATAAGCATAATCAACATAACATCAATCATGGGTACCAGAGAAATTAAATTCCGCGGCTTATCAGTTTGCTTTAGCTCCATAAGTCTACATCAGTCTATTATATTTAAACGATTTATTTGTTATCTTCTATTGAAAATAAGCGACCAATTTCGCCTTCCATTAATTGGCTAGAGCGTTCAACTTTCTCACTTAATAGTGTTGCACCTACCGCTGCTGGTATCGCAACGACTAATCCCGCAGCAGTCGTGAGTAAAGCCTGCCAAATCCCACCTGCTAATACGGAAGCATTTGCAGATCCTTCAGCAAGTTCTAATTCCTGAAATGATTGGATCATTCCCAATACTGTCCCTAACAACCCCAGGAGTGGACTAATCATAGCAATCAATTCGATTATTCGGATATATTTGCTCAACTTTAAAACTTCTGCATTTCCGCGCCAAGTTAATTCGCTGTCAAGTGACAATCGATTAGTGCCACTCATCAAGCTTTGCATTGCATATTCTACCAAATTATTAAGAGGTGATGAATTTTGGGCAAGGAGATCTATTGCTTTTTTCTTGTCCCCACTTTCCCATATACCAAAGGATTTACGACGATCCTTTTCTTTAGAATTTAAACCGCTCAATTGCAGCCATTTAGTACCGATAAGTGTTAAAGATATGATAGACAGAACCGCAAGAATAGCAATTATAGGCCCACCAGTGCCCAATGCAGAAAATAAGTTACCCATTGTGATTTATTTCACTAAAGTTGCGTTAGTTCGACTGCTCAGCTCTAACATCGGATAGCAGTCCATCTCTTCGTCATTCTGCGGTCGGCAAGATGAAAGTTCGTGAAGTAAGACTTCTGAAATCTCAGTACATCCTATTTCGGGAATTTCAAATAATTTTAACGTGGTCCGTTGGGCTGGAAGCGGTGCCGCATCTATTGTTAGTAGGCGATCAATTACACCTGCGCTATCTAAAACTGCGAGTGACATTTCAAATCCCTCCAGAGTAAAATCAGTTTGATTTCTAAATAAGAAAAATGCTTGGCAACCTCCTGTTTCGGTTTCCTCAAATTTATTTAATTCAACTAATAAACGCTGGTTCTCTGCCGCTAAAATTGGCGCACCAAAAAGTAGACTACCAATTAACATTACCAAAGTACTAAGTTTCATTCTACACACTCCCCAATAATTGTTTTTTCTATCAAACCAAAACAATTATAGTCGTCAAGAACTTATCAGGGCTTAAGGAGATGAAATATTTTCATAATCCAAATAATGAAAATAATAATCTTATCTTCTTGATAATAAATAGATTATATCAACAAATAATAAGTATTCTATAACAATTAACTAATTACAATTGGTGAAAATTTAGTATTTTAAAGCTTTAATATCTTTTATACTAATTTTTTTTTTGTGTTCATAGTTTAGGCAATTTGGGCAATGCGAAATAGGAGTTATTTAGTTGAATGTAAGTGAATTACTAAAACCAATTAGTGAAGATGCTCCTAGTGGTGAAAATCAAGAATACGCTGAATGTTTTCTAGCCTTAGAAAGGGCTTCACAGCCAAGCGAAGAGCGTCAGGTCGGCGATGATATAATCGCAGCTGAAGAACCTAATTATGTTACAGTTTCAGAACTTGCTGAGGAAGTAATGAAGCTTAGTCATGATTTGCGAGCCGCTGTTCAGATGGCGCATGCAGAATTAAGATTAGGAAATTTAGATGACTTTGCTGAAGTCACAAAATACATTAGAGGCTGTATTGAAGATAATTGGGATACTTGCCATCCTCAACTAGATGCAGATGATGATAATGATCCAACCATGCGCGTCAATTCTCTTTTGGAGCTATCATCTTCAAGCACTACACTCAGGGCACTTCGTTTGGTGCCTTTGACGAATAGTGCTGCCTTTGGAAGGGTTTGTTTGAGGGATGTAATGGTTGCGCAGGGCGAGATGGAGCGACCATCGGACATGGAAAAATCATTGGATTTAGCCACAGTTAACGCCGCATTTTCTGATACTTCTGAGGACAATTTAAAAGATAAGACGGAAGCAGCAAAAGCTGCATTGGAAGATGTAAAGGCGATTGATGATAAATTTAACACTGAAATTCCAGGATTAGGTCCCTCGTTTGCAGAATTAAATAAAGTTTTGGAAAAAATAGTTTCGCGCTTAGAAGGTGCTAATGATGTTCAAGATGCTGATACCTTGTCAGACGATCAGGGAGAGAATGCAGAAGCTAATAATGATGAATTTGAGGGCGTGGGAGTAAGTTCTGGACAGTCTCCGACTCCTTCGGCGTCAGTCGCTGCTGGGCCGATCAGATCCGTAGCTGATGTTAAAAAGACCTTAGATCAAGTAATTACATATTATGAAAAAAATGAACCCTCAAGCCCTGTTCCAGTGTTAATCAAAAGAGCTAAGAGACTAGTTGGTGCGGACTTTGTATCAATTATAAGAGATATTGCGCCAAATGGTATGGACAATGTAGAGATAGTAGCCGGTATTACGGATGACAATAATTAACCTAAATACAGGCATATCCTGACTAACAAATAATAATATAACTTAAGAGGAGTTAAAAAATGGCTAGTTCGCAGAAATTTATAGCAAGGAACCGTGCACCGCGTGTGCAAATAGAGTATGATGTGGAGTTGTATGGAGCTGAAAAGAAGGTTCAGTTACCTTTCGTGATGGGTGTTATGGCTGATTTAGCTGGAAAATCCGAAGTAGCACAGCCTGGAATTGGTGATCGTAAATTTTTAGAAGTTGACGTTGATAACTTTGATAGCCGAATGAAGGCCATGAAGCCTCGTGCAGCTTTCTCAGTTCCAAATACATTAACTGGCGAAGGTAACGTTCCAGTTGATTTAACTTTCGAAAGTATGGATGATTTTTCACCTGCTGCTATCGCCTCAAAAGTTGAGCCATTAAAGAAGTTATTGGATGCAAGAACAGAGCTTTCAAACTTGATGACATACATGGATGGCAAAAGTGGTGCTGAAGATTTGATTTCAAAAGTCATGGCAGATCCAACATTAATGAAAACATTAGCCGCAAAGCCTGCTCCGCAGGATGACGGCGCAGACGGAGAGTAATAATGGCTGAACAAGAAAAAGAAGTTGCTGGCGCAGCAGGTGAAGAGGTAATCGAGGCAAGTGATTTTGCTTCACTGCTAAGTAAAGAGTTTAAACCAAAATCTGACCAAGCAAAAAGTGCGGTAGAATCTGCAGTGCAGACACTTGCCCAACAGGCGCTTGAAAACGTTGGTTTGATTTCCGAAGATGCTTTAAAGTCAATCGAGGGTATGATTGCTGAGATTGATAAAAAATTAACTGAACAAGTTAATGAGATTATTCATAATGAGGAATTTCAACAGCTGGAAAGTGCATGGCGCGGATTGCATCATATGGTCAATAATACTGAGACAGATGAGCAATTAAAAATCCGGGTACTAAATATTTCTAAGAAAGATTTGGCTAAGACACTTAAAAAATTCAAGGGTGCTGCTTGGGATCAATCACCGATCTTTAAGAAGGTCTACGAAGAAGAGTTCGGGCAGTTTGGTGGTGAGCCTTACGGATCTTTTGTGTGTGATTATCATTTTGATCATTCCGCTCCTGATGTGGAATTATTGGGTGAGCTTGCTAAAGTTGCAGCATCTGCTCACGCACCAATCATTACTGGCGCGGATCCAGCATTGTTTCAAATGGATAGCTGGTCTGAACTTGCGAACCCACGAGACTTAGCAAAGATATTCTCTACACCAGAATATGCAGCTTGGAAGAGCTTAAGAGAGAGTGAAGATTCTAAGTATATTGGGCTGTGTATGCCTCGTATGCTGGGTCGTATGCCCTACGGAGCTAAAACTGATCCAGTTGATGCTTTCGCTTTTGAGGAAGATACAGATGGCGCCGACTCAAGTAAGTATGGTTGGATTAATGCGGCCTATGGTATGGCGACAAACATAAACCGCTCATTTAAAGAATTTGGCTGGTGCTCAAGAATACGTGGTATTGAAAGTGGGGGTGCTGTAGAAAATTTACCAGCGCATTCCTTCCCAACTGATGATGGTGGCGTTGATATGAAGTGCCCAACGGAAATTGCGATTTCAGATAGGAGAGAAGCTGAATTAGCTAATATGGGCATGATGCCGTTAATTCATAGAAAAGGCACTGATTTAGCAGCATTTATTGGTGCACAATCTTTGCATTCTCCAGCCGAGTATGATGATCCAGATGCGACAGCAAATGCGGCTTTAGCTGCACGTCTACCCTACATGTTTGCGAGTTGCCGTTTTGCTCATTATTTAAAATGTATGGTCCGTGATAAAGTAGGATCCTATAAGAGTAGAGCTGACATGCAGCAATGGTTGCAAAAGTGGATTGAGGAGTATGTAGACTTTTCAGCAGAAACCTCTAGTGAAGAGCAAAAAGCTAGAAAACCGCTTGCAGCCGCAGAGGTTGTTGTTGAGGAAGTTGAAGGAAGCCCAGGGTATTACACCTCTAAGTTTTTCTTAAGACCACACTATCAACTTGAAGGATTGTCTGTATCTCTACGATTAACGTCTAAACTACCATCTGAGAAAGGTGGATAACTCCATCTAATAGTTTTTAGTTAAATCCTAGTATGAATGCTGAGTTATCTAATATTAATGTTAAGTTATTAAATAACATTTGTAGTTAGCTCAGCATATTAGACTATTATCATTAAAAAACTCAAAATATAATAGAATCAATGAAACAAAGAAAAGGAAGATAAGATGTCTGTAGATATGTTTTTAGAAATAAAAGGCGTGGATGGTCAAACTCAAGATAAGGAGCACAAAGGAAAGAAATTAATCGATATTAATGGATGGAGTTTTGGCTGTTCGAATTCGGGAAACGTACACAAAGGTACAGGTGGTAGCGGTAAAGTTACTTACACTGACATTAATATAAATAAGGCCATGTGCTCTGCATCCATTAAATTACTCCAGTTCTGTAATACTGGTAAAGTTTTAGAATCAGCAGTAATCAGGGTTAGAAAAGCCATTAATGATAAACCTGTTGAATATTTCACTTTAAATATGAATAGTGTTATTGTTAAATCGCTTGGATATGGTGCTTCTGGAGGGGGGGATGGCGTTTCAGAAGCAGTGACGCTCCACTTTAAAAATTATGAACTAGACTTTGTGCCAGTTGATTTAGATAAAGGTACAGCCGGATCTAAACAGCAGACTACTTGGGATATTGCTGGCAACTCAGCGAAGTAAAAAATGAATAGGTTACCACTTTTATATTAGAAAGTGGTAACCCATAATATAAATGGAGGCTTAATTAATGGATGACCCTAAAGACTTTTTAAAGAATAATGACTTAGAGGGCGCTCTTGCTTCGATTCAAGACACCATTAGAAAAGATCCATCGGAAGCAAAACATAGAATATTTTTATTCCAATTATTAAGCGTTTTAGGCGACTGGAAACGAGCAATTGCTCAGTTAAAAGTGAGTGCTGAACTTGACCCTCTGGCTCTAATGATGGCTCAAACTTATCGAGAGGGCATAATTTGTGAAATTTATCGTGAAAAAGTATTCCTGGGTGAAAAGACCCCATTATTTTTCGGCGAACCAGAAGAATGGACAGCCTTAATATTTGAATCATTAAAAGCATTATCTGCTGGCAATTTCTCTGAAGCTGAAAAGCTCAGAAACTCTGCATTTGATATGGCGCCATCTATATCTGGAGAAATTAATGGTGAGCCATTCGAATGGATAGCGGATGCTGATATGCGACTGGGGCCTATTGTTGAGGCGATAGTGGACGGAAAATATTACTGGATGCCTTTTAATGTGATTAAGAGTTTAATAATCGAAGAGCCTGTGGATCTTAGAGATGCAGTTTGGATGCCTGCTGGCATTAAACTCGTAAATGGTGGTGATATTGTGGCATTAATTCCTACTCGATACGCAGGCACATTATCTACAAATGAAAATAAACTAAAGCTTTCCCGGGAAACTAATTGGCAAGATGTCGGAAATGAAACCTACATAGGGACAGGGCAAAGGATCTTTGCTACTAATGCTGGAGACATATCTCTAATGGATCTTCGAACATTAAATATGCATAGTTCTATTTCTGAAAGTACTGAAGTCGATGGCTAATCAAGCTTTATCGGAGCGTTTACAGCCATCTTTATTAGACCGATTAACTGATCTCAGACCTGAGGCTAAGACTGATAATAGAGATGAAGCTTTTTTATCAGTCAACAAACTTAGAGATATAGTTAAGAGAGATCTAGCATCTCTACTTAATACAAATAACAATGAAAGTTTTATAGATGAAGAAAGGTTTCCTAATATCAGTAAATCGGTATTGAACTATGGATTGAGCAATGTTTCTGGAAATTTCTCTACAGCCAATCGTGCGGCTGAAATGCAAGAGGCCATTGAAAAAGCAATTGTTATTTTTGAACCAAGAATTATAAAAGATACAATTTATGTTGAGGTAATGTCCGATAATTTAGCCAACGGTACGATAGCGACCTTTGATATCCAAGCTGATATGTGGGCTGACGGATCAATCGTTGAGCTTTATTTTCGATCTAAGGTTGATTTTAAGACAGGTCAATTGATTTTGGATCGCAAAGGGTAGTCAGATGGATACAAGATTACTCAAGCACTATGAAAAAGAACTAACATATTTAAGGGATATGGGGGCTGAATTTTCTGAAGCTTACCCTAAGATTGCTTCGCGGCTGGGAATGTCTGATCAGGAAGTTTCTGACCCGTATGTTGAGCAGTTACTTGAAGGTGTTGCGTTTCTTTCTGCTCGAGTTCAACTTGAGCTTGAGTTGGAATTTCCCAAATTTACTAACCAATTATTTGAATTAATTTATCCACATTATATTGCTGCAACACCTTCTATGATGATAGCTATGTTAGAGCCCGATATATCTGATGATGGATTGGAAAAGGGATATACAATACAACGTCATTCACAAATTAGAACAGATTTAGATGGAAGTGCGCAAACGCCGTGTGTATTTCGTACCTGTACTGATTTAACCTTGTTGCCAATTAGTGTGTCAGAAGTTGAGTATTTGGATGGTCGGGTGTCTTTGGTTGCTGCGGGGGTTACAAATGTTTTTGACGGTACTGCGGCTTTAAGAATTCGCCTTAAAAGAGATGACGGCCAAAATTTTGATACACTTGATGTTGATACTTTAAGTTTTTTTATCAATGGTCAGGGAGGCGCCCCGTGGAATGTGCACGAAATGCTATGCTGTGATGTCACAGGTATTGTTTTGAAATCTACAGATAGGCGTGACCCGTGGACGGTAGATTTAATTGAGGGCAATATACAGCCGAAAGGTTTTTCTGATAATGAATCTTTGCTACCAATTCCAGAAAGAACTTTCTCAGGCTATAGATTGCTTCAAGAATATTTTGCAATGCCTGAAAGGTTTCATTTTGTTAATCTAAATGGTCTGTCGACCGGAATGCAGAGTGCAAAGCAGGCGGAATTGGATATTTTTATATTATTTAAAGATGGCAACAATGAGTTAGCCTCTGAAATGACAAAAGAAATGTTCGTTTTAAATGCAGTGCCAGCTGTAAACCTTTTTGAAAAAAGATTTGACAGAGTGCCAATATTTTCAAAAAATTACGAACATCATGTTATTCCTGATAGGACGGCGCCGTTGGATTTTGAAGTTTTCTCAATCATTGGAGTTGATGGTATTGGTCAGGAGGGTGAGGATGAAGTTTTATTTAAACCATTTTTCTCTTCTGATGACGCAACGCCGTTAAGTAGTTCTCACCCTGCGTTTTATACGCAACGCCGAGATATGAGACAGAGAACTGAAAAGGAAAGATTACAAGGTGTGCGAACATCTTACCTCGGCTCTGAACTTTACATTTCATTGGTTGATCCTAATCAAGCGCCGTTCTCAGAAAACTTGGATCAGTTGTCGGTGCGGGGATTAGTGAGTAATAGAGACCTGCCACTTTTGATACCAAAAGGTTCGTCGGATATTTTCTTCTTGCCAGAGGGTGGACCAGTAAGCTACGTGCATCAACTTGTAAGCCCTACGCGGCCAAAACCAACGTTGGTTCAGGGAGATACAGCCTGGCGTCTAATTAGCCATTTAAGTTTAAATTATCTTTCGATTGCCGAAAGTGCGGGTTCAGATGGTGCAGCTAATCTAAAAGAATTAATTGGTCTATATGCTTCAAAAGATGATCGCTCTGTTCGGCAGCAAATTGAAGGTTTGGTATCAGTTAAAAGTAGATCAATTGTTCGAAGAATTAAGGATAAAACCTTATCGACGGCCGTTAAAGGGCTTGAAATAAAACTAACATTTGACGATAGTTTTTTTGAAGGTAGTAGCGCTTATTTATTGGCGTCAGTTTTGGAGAAGTTTTTTCAAAAATACGTTTCAATAAATAGTTTCACTGAGACTGTCTATGCAACGGTTCAAAGGGGAGAAATAAAAAGATGGAAACCCCAAATTGGAACTAGACATATAATATGAGCCACTTTGAAAAACTAAAACAAAATCCAGAAAAGCATAATATTTATCAAGCTTTTCGAATTTTAGAAGCGCACTTTGCGAGTGCACCAAGATTTGGGGAGTCTTCACGATCTAAAGAAGATCCTGTAAGAATAGAGCAAGAAGCGGAGTTAGCATTTCCGCCGTCATCAATAAGTGCGTTAGAAATTTCAGCAGATAACAAAGTCAAGATTGTTAATCGCGTATTTGGTCTTTTTGGTCCGGAAGGTCCATTGCCATTGCATATTACAGAATTTGCTAGAGATAGAAAAAGAAATAACAGGGATTCTACTTTTTATAGTTTCGTCAACTCTCTCACACATCGATTAACCGGTTTGCTTTATAGATCTTGGCGTACGGGACAGCCTGCAATTGATTTTGATAGAGGTAGAGGTGGCGAGTTCGAAGAGAGGGTTGCTGCCTTAACGGGGCTTAGAGGGAAGTCATTCAATGATTGTGATGCTTTTCCAGATCTAAGCAAATTGTACTTTACTGGCCACTTGGGGTCTAAAAGTAAAAACTCCGGAGGCTTAGAAGATATCTTATCAAGTTTTTTCAGAGTTCCAATTAAAGTGGAGGAATTTGTTGGATCTTGGCTGCAGTTGGAAAAAGACGATCATTGGCATTTAGGCTCAAGAATTGGCCTGGGTGATGATACTATTTTAGGTGAATATATTTGGTCTAGTTCTGCCAAGTTTAGAATCCACGTAGGCCCAGTATCTTTAGCAGACTATAAAAGGTTTTTACCTGATAGTAGCTCTATTGAGAAACTTAAAAGCATTGTCAGAAATTATGTAGGTGATGCTTTAGACTGGGATGTTAAGTTAGTTTTGAAAGGGGATAATGTGCCAACTATAGGGCTTGGGGTTGATAATACCAACTTGGGTCATACGGTTTGGCTTGGTAAGAGAGATCAAAGTTCTGATGCTGGGGATTTATATTTAAATCCAGTTTCTTAGAATTAATTGTGTACTTTAAATTTATAACGAATGAGGGATTATAAAATGACAGAGATAAGTAGAGTTTCATTATTTGGTAAGTTAAATAAATTAGGTTACCAATCTATAGAAAGTGCGACAGTTTTTTGTAAAATGCGGGGAAACCCATATGTGGAAATCGTACATTGGTTTCATCAAATCCTTCAAGGACCTGACAGCGACTTACACAGAATCGTCAAACATTATGAGTTAGATCCATCTCGGATAGCTGCAGAGATGACTGCAGCCCTTGATGCTTTGCCAAGAGGTGCTAGCTCTATTTCTGACCTTTCTAGTCATATTGAAAATGCCATGGAACGAGCCTGGGTATATGGCTCATTATTATTTAATTCTAATCAAGTTCGATCAGGCTATATAGTACTTGGCATGTTGAAGACGCCAGCGATGAAAAATATTTTGATTGGCATGTCAGCTGAGTTCTCAAAGATAAATGCCGATGATCTGTCAGAGAACTTTGTTGTGATAACAGATGGATCTCCAGAAGACCGACTGTCACCTCAGGACGGTTCTGCAACAGGCGGTGGGGCAGTTCCTGGTGAAGCATCTGGAGCAATGTCCCCTGCTGCTATGGGCAAAGAAGAGGCCTTGCAACAATTTTGTACTGACATGACCGAGCAAGCTAGAAATGGAGAAATTGATCCTATTGTTGGTAGAGATGAGGAAATACGACAAATTGTTGATGTCTTGATGCGTAGGCGACAAAATAACCCTATCTTAACCGGGGAAGCCGGTGTGGGAAAAACAGCTGTTGTTGAAGGTTTTGCTCTGCGTATTGCCCGAGGAGATGTGCCTCCAGCTCTTCAGGATGCGCGACTTCTTTCTTTGGATGTAGGCTTATTGCAGGCTGGTGCCTCAATGAAGGGGGAATTTGAAAACCGTTTAAGGGCAGTTATTGATGAGGTTCAGGCGAGTACTGTCCCAATAATAATGTTCATAGATGAGACCCATACACTCGTCGGTGCTGGCGGTGCTGCAGGCACTGGTGATGCGGCTAACTTGCTTAAACCTGCTTTGGCGCGAGGTACCTTAAAAACAGTAGGTGCAACTACTTGGGCTGAATACAAAAAACACATAGAAAAAGATCCTGCATTAGCACGGCGTTTCCAAGTTGTTGCTGTAGAGGAACCTTCAATACCAAAAGCTGTTATGATGATGCGTGGTATTGCTTCGATGTTAGAAAAGCACCATAATGTCCAAGTTTTGGATGAGGGTTTAGAAGCTGCTGTTTCTATGTCTGCTAGATATATTCCTGCACGGCAACTTCCAGATAAATCTGTAAGTGTTTTAGATACCGCCTGTGCTAGAGTGGCGATAAGTCAACATGCAGTTCCCGCCGAGGTTGATGATAGTCGCAAAAGTATCGAGTCTTATGTGATCGAATTAGGAATTATTGATCGAGATGAGACGGCAGGTTACGATGTAGATGATAGGCGTAAAAGTGTTGCGGCAGCAAAAGCCCAAGAAGAGAAGCGTCTTGCTGCTCTTGATAAGCGTTGGGAGAAGGAAAAAGCTGTTGTTGCAGATGTTTTGGATCTGAGAGCGAAATTGAGAGAAGGTGGAGCGCCGGTAGATGGTGAAGCTGCCGATGGAGAGGTTGCAGTTGAAGTTAGTCCTTTAAGTGCGAAAGATAGAAAAAAATTATTAAAAGATCTCAAATCAAAGAATGCTGAACTGACCAAATTACAAGGTGAAGATCCATTAATTTTGCCAATTGTTGATGCTCAGGCAGTCGCTAGCGTAGTTGGCGATTGGACTGGAATTCCTGTAGGTAAAATGGTCAGCAATGAAATGGATACTATCTTAAATCTTGATAAACATTTGGCCAAAAGAATAATTGGACAAGATCATGCGATGAAAATGATCTCTAAACGTATTCAAACTAGTAGGGCTGGATTGGATAATCCTTCAAAACCAATTGGTGTGTTTATGCTTGCTGGTACTTCTGGTGTTGGTAAAACAGAAGCCGCCCTAGCACTAGCAGAAGTTTTGTATGGGGGTGAGCAGAATGTGATTACGATTAACATGTCGGAATATCAAGAGGCTCATACTGTAAGTAGTCTTAAAGGCGCACCTCCAGGTTATGTTGGATATGGTGAAGGCGGAGTATTGACTGAGGCGGTAAGACGAAAGCCATACTCTATTGTGCTGTTAGACGAGGTTGAAAAAGCACACCCAGATGTTCATGAGATATTCTTCCAGGTATTTGATAAGGGTGTAATGGAAGACGGCGAGGGTCGTGTAATTGATTTTAAAAATACATTAATATTATTAACATCAAATGCGGGCTCTGAGCTAATTATGGATATGTGTTCTGATCCTGAGCTCCTTCCAGACCCTGAGGGTCTTGCTAAAGCTCTAAGGGAGCCTTTGCTAAAGGTTTTTCCTCCTGCATTACTGGGTAGAATTGTAACTATTCCGTTTTACCCACTATCGCCTTATATGATTTCTGAAATTACAAAACTTCAGCTGGGTCGAATAGAGAAGAGAGTAGTCTCAACTCATAATGTTCCTTTCGAATATTCAGACGCTGTTGTTGAGTTGATTGTATCGCGCTGTCAGGAAATTGAGAGTGGGGGTAGAATGATTGATGCAATCGTCACAAATACTATGTTGCCAGATATCTCAGGTGAGTTTTTGAGGCGAATGATGGAAGGTAAGGCAATTAAAAAAGTTTCAATTGATGCAACAAAGGATGAGTTTACGTATTCTTTTGAATAGTCCAGTTTAATTTTTTTAAATAATGCAACTAATACCGTAATAATTTAAGTCGGTATTAGTTGTAACTGGAATTGTGTGTTTTATATTTCAAATGTTTGATTATTCAATAAATGCGTTTAGTTTCTTGAGGCTATTATAAGTGAAAAGGACTTAATCCAGATGGTTAAGAAAAAAGGAAATGAAGAAGATGTGGAGTTAACAGGAAATCCTGCTTTGGAAAACGATAATATTGAGTTTACTTGCGCCAGAATTGATGAAGAGTTCAATGGATTATCAAAAGCAATTGTGGAATTCCGCTGTATTAAAGGTGAAATTGACTTAACAGAAATTGTTGGTAAGCCAATGAATTTCTCAATTCCTAAAAATATTAAGATCAAGAGAACTGGTAGAAATTTTGATGGAACTTGCGTTTACGCAAAGTATCTTGGTACGGTTGGAAGGCATCAATACTTTTCTGCGGAAGTCCAGCCTTGGTTGTGGTTCTTAACTCAGCAAACAGACAGCTATATATTCCAAAACTTGGATGCTATGGCTATTATCCAGAAAGTTTTGGATAGGCATCAATTAAAAGGCAAAATCAAACAAAAAACTTCAAAGTTAAATGTAAGGGAGTACTGCGTTCAATATAGGGAGACTGATTTTGATTTTATAAATCGGTTAATGGAGGAGGAAGGGCTTTTTTACTATTTCGTAAATGATGGTATAGAGGAAAAAATGTACATATCTGATTCTGCCTCAGGTGGCTTAAGCAAAGAGCTATCGGGGGGATCAAATTTCCAATATCTTGGTGGTGATCCAGAGATTTCATGTTTGTCTATGCAAGATTCAGAGCAGTTTGTTAGTAATGAAGTAATATTACAGGATTGGAATTACGAGAAGCCTAGTAAGGCCCAAATCTTAAAAACAATTTCTTCTAAAGGTGAAGGTTCAAATGCTAAAAAGGGTTCTAAGGGAAGCTACTCATTGTATGATTATCCTGGGAATTTTAATGATGAAAAGGTTGGTAAGAAGCTTGCTGAAACTAGAATGGGATCAAAATTTGTTGAGAAACAGAAATGGCTTGGAGTTACTAAAACGTCTAAGTTAGAAGTTGGTAAAACTTTTAAACTACAAAAGCATAAAAGGAAGGTAGCAAATACAGAGTTTTTAATTACAAAAACTTCTTACTATATTATTTGCGATGTTGAGGCATATTTTTCGGGTGCTGATAATGCGTCGATTACTTCTGAAGTAGTTCAGCAAAACCACTCTATCCAGACTATTTTAAAAAATATTGAAATATCTCATGGTGAGTTTGGTAATGTTAAAAACTTAAGTGCCTTACTCGATACTACAATTAATAGTGATGAAACTTCTATTGGTACAAAATATTATTGTTTATTTGAGGCAATTCCAAAAAAGATTGATTTTTTTCCAAAACAACTAACATCTAAACCTATCATTGCTGGAATTCAAACAGCGGAGGTCACTGGTCCAAAAGGTGAGGAAATTCACACGGATAAATTGGGCCGGGTCAAAGTTCAATTCCATTGGGATCGTGAAGGAAAAAAAGATGATAAAACATCTTGTTGGGTAAGAGTAATGGTGCCCTGGAGTGGCAAAAACTTTGGAATGGTTCATATCCCTAGAATTGGACAAGAAGTAGTTGTCCAATTTGAGGAAGGCAATCCAGATCGTCCCTTGGTTGTTGGTATGCTTTATAACGAAGCGATAAAAACTCCTTACAGTTTACCTGTAAATAAAACCCAGTCTGGATTGAAAACTAGATCATCCAAAAAAGGGGATGGGAAAACATTTAACGAACTAATGTTTGAGGATAAGAAAGATGCCGAATTGGTTAGGTTTCAGTCGGAAAGAGACTATGAGCAAATAATTAAGAACGATGCTAAGATAACAGTTGGTTTAGAGCATAAAAAAAATGGTGATTTAGAGACCACTGTGCATGGTGATATCAAAGAGACTTCTAAAACAGGAAACCACACAGTTATGATTGAAAAAGGCAATCAAAATATCTTAATCAATAAAAATCAAAGTATTTCGATTGAAGAAGGTAATCAAACCACGGTCATAAAAAAAGGTGATATGACTATAGAAATTGCGAGTGGTGAGGGGCTCATTGACGCGAATAAAAAAATTAAATTAGTTGTTGGGAAATCATCGATAACAATAGATAAAAAATCTATCACACTTGTGGCTGATACAATTAACCTGAAAGCAAAGAAAGATATTAAGAATTCGGCCACTAATGTAACCGTGAAAGCAAAGGCAAACATAAAAATGTCTGCAGCTAGCGTTAAGATTGATGCAAAAGCTAAAGTTGATGTGGCAGCTAAAGCTGCTATTAATATAGCTGCAAAGGGGCAAACAAAGATTGAAGGAGCAATGACAGAAGTTGCTGGAAAAGGTATGGTCACCATTAAAGGTGGTATGACCATGATTAATTAGGAATATTTTATGACTGAACGATTCACGAATCTTAAAAAAGTGCAGGACCAGCCAGCTGCGCGAGCATTGGCTATGTGCAATTTTGTGTTGGATTCAAAATTAGAACTACCTGTTAAAGCTTCTATAGCCGAGACTTTGAACGCATTGGAGAATACTGATGACGGTTCATTGGACATCTTTAGAGTTTTATCTGCCATTTTACCTGCGAGAGAGGGAGTTTGGTGGGCTTGCCTTGCTACTCGTGATCTAGCGTCAGTTTCTAATAATGGTGACGTTTCACCAATATTATCTGCCACAGAGCGCTGGGTATTTAAACCAACAGAAGAAAATTTACATTCAATAAAATTAGCCCTAGACTCGGCATCAGTCGATGATGAAAGTTCCCTATGTGGTACTGCAGCATTATTTGCAAATGGTCGGCTTGGGCCGGGGGAGCTGAATGAATTTGAGGCCCCTCCAGGAGCATCAGCAATGATGATTTTTGGAGCTTTAGTTAAATCTTGGTCTGAACATGGTGATAATCTTATTAATCATGAAAATCTACTAATTGAGCGTGCACTCGATTTAGCGCGTGGAGGAGATGGGAAGGTCACAGTCCAGCAGATTGTTTCTGAAACGATTGATGATGATACTGATATGGATGAGCTTGAAGAAGATGATCTTGAAGATGGAATATTAGAAAATAATGAGGAGAGTGTCTAATGGGAATGCCAGTAGCAGCAATTACATCGTTTCATATGTGTCCAATGATGATCCCGGGCCCTGTGCCAATACCACATGTTGGTGGGCCTGTCATGGCTCCTTCTTGTCCAACGGCTTTATTTGGTAAAAAACCTTCTGTTGGTATGGGAAGTATGGCCGTATGTATGGGACCTCCTGATACCGTTACAAAAGGCTCAGGTACTGTTATGGCTGGAAAAAAGCCTGTTTCTAGGATAATGGATTCTTGTGCACACGGAGGTATGATTATGGCGCCTGGTTGTCCAACAGTGTTGATTGGAGGTTAGAAGAAAAATTTATGGGATTACGAATAAACTTTCAAAAAACAGGATTAATTCCAAATGATGGAGAACCGATATTAATTAGTCAAACTTCTGTGAATATTGGTCGTGGTGAAGAAAATGATGTGGTGTTACCAGATCCAGATAGAGCAGTTTCAAAAAATCATTGTTCTCTTGAAATTCGAGCTGATGAATGTATAATTATTGATATGTCAACCAACGGAACTTTTCTCAATTATGGTAAAATTCCTATTGGAAAAAATCCAACTAAAATTAGCGATGGTGACATATTATCGGTTGGTCCCTATGAACTTTCGATAGATATAGGAGAGTTTTCGGAACAAGAGTTTGATAGCTCATACTTGCAAAATTTTGCTGGTGAAGAACCAAATTCTTTAGGAGGACCGGAGTTGGATCAGCTTATTCAAGGTGATCAGAGTTCTGGATCTTCAAATGATTTCTTGGATGATCTTATGACTAATGATGACACCAAAAATAATAATTTAGGTAGCTCTGATTTACTAAATAATGAAACTGACATATTTGCTGAGCTGGGTGTCGCCAAAAAGGATATTTTATCAAATGATATGATACCTGACGATATTGATTTTGAAACTACGGTTAGTGATCATAGCCCGTCCTCAACAGATGGGTTTAATCCTTCAAGTTTCAGTGGGAATGTTATTCCTGATGATTGGGATGATGAGGTTAGTGATCCTTTTGTGGCCAGTTTAAGTGAGGAAAGCTCGGGCACTAACAATCTTGCTAAACAGGGTGAGTTTGAAAAGTGGTCTCCTGATGTTGAGGTAAATAAGAAAGACATACCGGAAGCGATATCTATTGATTTAGAGGAAGCTAAAATAATTACTGATGTAGTTGATGAAACGGTCAGTTCTGAAAGTATTGATGATATTTTATTTGGTGCTGATAATAAAAATAATGTTAGTATAGTTAAAGAAATTACCAAGGGCTTCGTTGATAATTCAGTAATGGATTCCGATCTGGAAGAGCAAGCAGTTAAAGCCGAACTTGTTATCGAAACCGTCAGTTTGGATATTTCAGATTCGGTCAAGCCTTCAGACACTATTAAAGCGCACAATGCTTTTTTTGACGCCTTGGGTGTAGACGATTTAGTGATACCTGAAACTGAGTTGGAAGGTACAATGGCTCGAATGGGGTTGATGTGTAAATCTTTAATAAGTGGTATTAGAGAAATTTTAATGACCCGGACTTCTATCAAAAATGAATTTAAAATGAACCAAACTATGATTAGTGCTTCCGGAAATAATCCTTTAAAATTTTCGGTAAGTGCGAATGAGGCGATTAAGTCATTAGTTAACCCCCCCGCAGCTGGTTATTTGAGTTCTGAAGTTGCAGTAGAAGAGGCACTTAGGGATGTTAAGGCTCATGAGATAGCGATGGTGACAGGCATGGAGGAGGCTCTGAAAAGTGTATTAATGCGCCTATCTCCAGAACAGCTTGAATTGAGAATGGAAAAAACAGGAAGTGTTGGAAGCTTGTTAAAAGGTAAAAAGGCTAGATATTGGGAAATATATGAAAAAATGTATTCTGAGATTTCTGACCAAGCTGAGAACGAATTCCAGGAATTATTTAGTAAAGAGTTCTCTAACGCATATGAAGCTCAACTTAAGAAATTGAAGTAAATTTTTAATTATAATGGAAATATAAATGACGTGGGATAATAAAGTTTTATGGACTGAGGGTTTGTTTTTACAACCTCATCATTTTCAACAGGGTGACAGATATTTTGAATCATTAGTAAATGGATTAGCTCGTCGTATCCCCACTTATGCTTGGGGGATAAGTGATATAGAGATTGATGAAGAATTGCTAAAGATTGGTCAATTTTCCGTAAGGAATTGTTCCGGACTTACAGCTGATGGAAGCTTGTTTAGAGTACCTACAGCTGACGAGCATCCTAATCCTTTGACAATTCCAGAAAATATTAAAGACTGCGTTGTTATGCTATGTTTACCTCAAAAAAGGCAAGGATCCTCAGAAGTCGACGTTGATAAGGAGGCCTCCGCTGCCAGATTGCGAGCAGCAGAAGTAGAAGTAATTGATACCGTTGGAGAGAATAAAAAAGCTACTACATTGTCAATTGGAAAGCTTAAATTAAGTTTTTCATTGGCTATTGATGATTTAGAGGGTCAACTTTCTATACCAATAGCGCGAATTATTGAGGTAAAATCTGACAAAGAAGTTGTGTTGGACAAATCATTTATTACAACCTGCCTAGATGTTAGAGCTGCTCAACCATTGTCTAGTTTTGTTAAAGAATTAGAAGGTTTATTGAGCCATCGTGTATCGGCTTTGTCGGGTAGATTAACTGAAAACAATCAAACAAAGGGCGCAGCTGAAATTTCAGACTTTTTATTACTGACAACTATAAATAGAGTTTTACCGTTAATCCAACACCTAATGGAAATTGAAAATGTACATCCTGAACGTCTTTACAGTTTATCAGTGTCACTCGCAGGTGAATTATCTACTTTTATGACTGTTGATAAGCTATTACCTAGGTTACCGCCTTACAAACATTATGATTTGAATAGTACATTTGATCCTATAATTAAGCTTTTGCGTAGTTACTTATCTTCAGTTTTAGAACAGACTGCGGTGTCGATTCCTCTTGAACAGAGAAAATATGGTGTAAATGTTGGTGTTATTTCTGATAAGAATTTATTAAATAATTCTTCGTTCGTGCTGGCCGTTAGTGCTGAAGTGAACAACGACGATATTCGTAAACACTTTCCTAGTCAGGCAAAAATTGGTCCTGTTGAAGAAATTAGGCAAATGGTTAATTCTGCACTGCCCGGAATTGCCATAAAGCCGCTACCTGTTGCTCCACGTCAGGTTCCATTTAGTGCGGGAGTATTGTATTTTGAATTAGATAGTAATGATAAATATTGGGGTAAGTTTAAATCTTCGGGTGGTCTAGCTATTCATGTTGCTGGTGAGTTCCCAGCGTTAAAAATGGAACTTTGGGCAGTTAAGCGAAGTTAAGAGGAGTTATTTAAATTGACTGATAAAGATCCGTTTGCTGAGCCGGACGATACTGATAGGACCGTCATAAGACCAAATCCTGGTGGTAGAAGAAAAGCTGCGCCTTCTCCCGTTGTGGCAAGCTCTGTTAGTAATGAGACAAACAGGGACGAAAGAAAAATCCAGTCAAAGACAGAAGATAGCTCAAGTAAAAAATCTAGGAATATTTTGCCAGTTGGCAAGGCGGGCATGAATACACTGAATAACTGTGCATCAAGTTTATTTGCATTAATTGGCCGTGTTCGCAACCAAGCTCAACACTCTGATCCGGATAATTTAAGAAAGGCTGTTGTGTCAGAAGTGAGAAGATTTGAAAACTCATCTTTAGAACAAAATGTTGATAAGCAAGCTATTCGTGTTGCACGATACGTTATTTGTGCAACTATTGACGACGTAATTTTAAATACTCCTTGGGGTGGAAATTCAGCTTGGGGTATGCAGTCGATGGTTGGAACTTTTCATAAGGAAACAGTTGGTGGGGATCGGTTTTATGATTTGTTAAATAAACTTGAAGAAGATCCTAAAAAAAATATTGAGTTACTAGAGTTTATTTATATGTGTTTGTCTTTAGGTTTTGAAGGGCGCCTCAGAATTGAAAATGGTGGAAAAGAGAAGCACACTCAAATCCGCCAACAACTTTCTATAGTGATACGTCGACAACGTGGAGATGTTTCTTCTGATTTATCTCCTAACTTTGAGGGAGTTGATAAGCCTTTCTTAGCAACTTCGATTTGGAAACCCTTCTGGTTAGTGAGTGGTATTATTTTAACTGTGTTATCATTAATATTTTTGGCATTGATTTTTACATTGTCAGGAAAATCAGATCAGTTTTCTAATGAAATTAGTTTTGGAAAGTCATATGGCGCTCCAACTTTATTTAGAAAAGCTATTCCACCACCACCACCACCTGTAATGGTAAATGATGATCAGCTAGAGGTGATTACGTCTTTGCTACAAAAGGATATTTTTGAAGGCAAGCTAACAGTATTATCAGACTCAAGTACGATAGTCTTAAGAATAGCGGGGTCTGGTATGTTTTCGTCTGGTTCAGACAAACTTGAGCCTAGTTCGCTAGCAACCTTGACGAGGGTTGGGTTTGCCTTAAAAGAATCCAATGGACCTCTCCTGGTTATTGGCCATTCTGACAATGTAGCGATAAAATCAGCACGCTTCTCTTCAAATACTCAGTTATCATTGGCAAGAGCAGAACAGGTTATAAACTACTTAAAGTTACTTATTTCGCCAGATCGAAGAGTTTCGGCTGAAGGCCATGCTGATTCCAACCCAATTGCATCTAATGCCACCAAAGAAGGCCGTGCTGAAAATCGAAGAATTGAAATCATTTTATTGAGGACAAATTAAAAATGAAGTTTTCAAACATATTAAATTTTTTTACATCTTCAACCTTCATTATTATATTAGCGGCTATAGCCTTGGATTTGTTCTTCTGGTTTTTAAGCCCCTTTTTAGGTTTTGGAAGTGCCCATCCATTTGATAATGCATTAACTCGTATAATTATTGTATCAGTCGTATCAATCGGGGGGGTGGTCCTTATATTTTACCTGAGGCACCGAAAACGAAAAAAAGATGAAAATCTTACGAATGATATCGTTGCTTCAGAAAATACGTCATCATCAAGTAGGGCTGTATTAACTGACGTCACAGAGATGAAACAAAAATTGCGTGATGCAATGTCATTATTAAGAAAGTCAAAATCGGGAAAGCGCCACCTTTTTGAGCTTCCTTGGTACATAATGATAGGACCCCCAGGTGCTGGAAAAACTACAGCTATTGTAAACTCAGGGTTAAAATTCCCATTGGCTGAGCAGATGGGTAAGAGTGCGATTGGTGGAGTAGGAGGGACACGAAATTGTGATTGGTGGTTTACAGATAATGCGGTTCTTGTGGATACAGCTGGACGATATACTACACAAGAGAGTAATGTGGCAGCTGATAATGCATCATGGTTAGGCTTTCTTAAACTTTTACGTAAGCATCGCAAAACCCAGCCAATAAATGGCGCAGTGATTGCTATAAGTCTGTCTGATCTTTCAATGCAAGATAAAGCCACTCAAAAAGGTAATGCAATTGCTGTGCGTAAGCGGTTAGAGGAATTGAGAGAAGAGCTTGGTGTAAACTTCCCTGTTTATATTCTTTTTACAAAGGCTGATTTGATTGCTGGGTTTTCTGAGTTTTTTGAAACTCTTGGTAAGCATGAACGTGAGCAAGTATGGGGCTTTACTTTATCTATGAGCCCAAGTGATCGGGAAGGTTCAGTTCTTGAAAATTTCAATGTGGAATTTTCCAAATTGTTAAATCGATTAGACAGGTTGTCTTTAGAGCGTATTCAAGAAGAGTCTGATCCAAATAGACGCAGCTTGATAGCTGGTTTTAGTGCTCAAGTCGCATCAATTCAGGTGGTTGCGGCAGAGTTTTTGGATGAAGTGTTCCATGAGAATCGTTACGAAGAAGCCCAGCTTTTTCGAGGCGCATATTTTACCTCTGGATCTCAAGAAGGGCTTCCCATTGACAGACTAATGCAAGGTATGGCTCAAACTTTTGGGATTGGCCGACAAAATATTGGAACTGGCGTTGGTACTGGCCGGTCATACTTTTTAACAAAATTATTTGATGATGTGATTTTTAAAGAATCTGGACTTGTGGCTTTGGATGATAAAGCTGAGCGTAAATATCTATGGTTTGTGCGAGGAGCCGTTACTGCCTCTATTCTTCTTTCTATGGTTATCGGTGTTTTGTGGTTTCAGAGTTATAGTTCTAATAATACTATGATTACTCAGGCTCAGCAACAAATTGTAGACTACAAGTCCTCTTTAGTACTTATTAATAATGAACCAATTTCGGATTCTGACTTAAGCTCTGTTGTTCCATCTTTGAATATTCTTTTAGATATGCCGGCTAATCCATCCAATTCCAACTGGGCAGCATCAAGTAAAATGAAATGGGGTTTATATCAAGGAAATAAAATTGGTGCTGAAATCTCTCAGGTGTACCGTTCATCTCTAAATAGTTTTTTGCTTCCAAGGTTATTATTAGATTTAGAAAGTCAGTTGAAAAATAATATTAATGATCCAGGCTTTTTATATGAAACACTTAAAATTTATTTAATTCTTGGCAAACAGGGCCCAATGAATAAGGATCTACTGATAGATTGGTTCACAGTGGATTTAGGTAAAAAGTTTCCTGATCAAAATAAGGAGGTTCTTAGAACTGACCTGTTAAGTCATTTAGATTCTATGTTGACACAACCATTACAAGAAATTGATCTTAATGGGCCCTTAGTTCAAAAAGTTAGGTCAATCTTAAGTGAGATTCCCATTGCCACTCGGGCTTATAACGGAATTATTAGTAGCCCATTAGCAAATTCCTTACCAATCTTAAAAATTACAGATATTGGTGGACCTGCTGTTGATCGTGTTCTAAGGCGAGCCTCTGGAGAGTCTCTAAATGGTGGTATTCCTGGAATTTTTACAAATATAGGCTTTAATGATGTCTTTTTGATCGAAACTCTGGAAGTTGCCGATAGGATACAGAGCGAAGGCTGGGTTCTTGGTAGTAATGATGAGGCTAATATTGATGAACAAAGTTTAATTAATATCACCCGAGATGTTTTAGATCTTTACTATAATGACTATATAAACCGGTACGATAATATGATGGCGGATTTGGATATTATTTCTGTTAATTCGATAGTAGACGCGGCTGAGTTAGCTAATGTCCTGTCTGGTCCTACTTCCCCATTGGTGAAGATACTTGGCGCATTTGCCTCTGAGACCGAGCTTGTGCAGGGACCCTCTTCGGTTAACTCAGGTGCACTTCAGTCTGATGTGGGCGCGCTTGCACAAAGTCGTGGTTCAAATAAAATGTCTTTAAGAAATCAATTACTCTTAAAGTCAATTGCCACAACTGCTGCAAATTCATCTTCAGGTGAAAAACCAAAGGAGCCTGGTCAATATGTAGCAGATCGCTTTAAGTGGTTAAAAAAGTTTACAACAAATGTTGATGATGAGGGTTCAGGTCTTGATAAGATGACAGAGCTTTTATTAGGTTTGTATAACGAGTTAAATGAGAAATCTTTTGCAGATGAAGGTGATGAAACAGACATTGGAAGTGTGGAATTTAAAAAATTTCAACAAGCTTCGAGAAGGTTCCCTCCAGCGGTGAGACGTTGGGCTGACCAGATCATTGGCGAATCCTCTTCTATTGATTCTGATGGCACTAGAGCTGATTTAAATAGAATTTGGCAGGCTAATGTGCTGCCTTTTTGTGAGAAGGCATTAACAAATAGATATCCATTTACCCGCCATTCAGAAAGTGATGTCTCTCTTCAAGACTTTGGAAATTTATTTTCACCTTCAGGGAAAATACAACAGTTTTTTGATAATAATTTAGATAAAATAGTTGACCAGAAATCTAAACCTTGGAAATGGAAAAAAATAAATGGTGCTGATTTGGGCATCTCACAAGAAGTATTAAAACAATTTGAAACTGCTCAATTAATTAGGGATGTATTTTTTAATGAAGGCGGTAAAAAACCGGCGATTAAATTTCAATTAAAATTTGATAAATTTGCAAAAGGTGTTAGCAAAATTGAATTGCAAATTGATGATAAAGAAGTAAAATTTAAGAAAAATGGTGGTGCAAATAAACCTGTGGCTATTGATTGGCCTGGATCAATTGGCATTGCAAAAATTTCACTATTTCCAAAAATAAACTGGAACAACACCGAAATTTCACGCGAGGGTGCTTGGGGCTTTTATAGACTTCTTGATACTGCGGAAATTAATTCCTCTGCTACGTCTGATAGAACAGAAGTTATTTTTACTATGGGTCGAAGGGAGGTAGTTATGAATTTATTATCTGGCTCAGTTCTAAATCCATTCTCTCTCCGGTCAATTAATTCATTCAAGTGTCTCAAGGCTTTTTAATGGTTAATTCATTCGGAGCATTCGGTAAACTTACATGTATGGGTGATTTCTTTACTCATAACATAGATCATAAAGTCGCATCAAATTGGGATAAGTGGACCCAAAATTATATGATTGAATTAAGAGCTTCTTTGGGCTCTAGATGGAATAATTGTTTTATGACAGCTCCAATTTGGAGGTTTTCCATGTGTTCGGGGGTTTTATCTGATTACTCAATATATGGTGTGATGATGCCGTCTGTGGATAGGGTGGGGAGGCAGTTTCCATTAATGATCTCATCGATCGTGAAAGGTTCAGGAGCAGTTTTTGTAGAACATCTAGCTAGATCGGAAACCTTCGAAAAGATGGAGGATTTAGCGTTGATGACTCTGGAAGAAGATGTGACCAAAGAAATTTTTATCAATCAACTTAATGAATTAGATGGATTAGGGGATTCATCTGACATATTAATTACCGAAATAAAAAATAAAAGTATGATATCAATTGCTGTGGAAAGTAGCTTTGTAGCTAATAAACTTGCAGATAATTATATCTTAACAAAGTTTAAGCAACCAAGTATTTGGAGTTCAGTCTCTGATCGTGGGATGAAATTCCTGATTAGTGATGGTTTGCCAAATACAGACGAGATGACAAATCTCTATGATAACGACTCTGATTTCTGGAAAATACAATGAGTAATGCCCGGTATAATGCCCTGACCCATATTGGAAATGTGCGAAAAATTAATGAAGACAGTATACTGGCATTGCCAGACCAGAACCTCTGGGCAGTATCTGATGGGATGGGTGGGCACGAAGGTGGTGACTTTGCTAGCCAGACAGTTGTTGAAAAACTTCTTATGCTGCCTTTGGATTTAACTCCTAGTGAAAGAATGCATAGTGTTCGAGAGGCATTATTTCATGCCCACTCCACGATACGTTCTCAGGCAGAGAAAATCAATGTGACTACGATGGGGGCAACTGCTGTTGCCATGCTAATCTCAGATAATCATTTAGTTGCGTTTTGGGCTGGTGATAGTCGTTTATATCGACTTCGTGATGGGCAGATTGAGATGCTTACGTCTGATCATTCTATTGTTGCTGAACTTGTTGTTGCGGGTGATTTGACTTGGGATGAGGCTGAAAAGCACCCCCAATCTAATGCCATTACCCGGGCAATTGGAGTGGGGGAAGAGTTGGAGCTGGACAAAGTTAGAGGTGAGACTGAGGTTGGTGATCGCTATTTACTTTGCTCTGACGGTCTTACGAAATATGCAACATTCAATATTTTACTTAACGCGATGACTGGTACACCGATAGAGACTGTGTCTGAGAAGCTTTTAAGTATTGCGTTAGATGGCGGGGGTGCAGATAATATTTCAATTATAGTGGTTGATATTGAATAGTCTCAAGAGCCTGGCTTTGCTGTAATTAATATTCGACTGTCTAAAGCTACAATAGGGACTGTTATCCCTGTTAGTGCTGAAACATATCCCTCGATTGACTCCATCGATGGTCGCATACTCTCAAATAGTGGTAACTTTGAGTGAACAATTATAATCTTACTTTGACCTAAAGTACTGTCATCAATAAGGAACGCAGGCTTGGCTCTGTCCTTAGATTCTTTTAAAGAATAGGCAACTCTTATGGCACTTTCATTTCCTGCTTGCTGCTTTAATTGTTTTATTTGATTGTCTGACCGGTTCATATTTGGCAAAAGATGAAAAACAGATCCTGTAACATCTAAGATTGATACGTATAAATACCCACCCAAGATATTTTTTGGGATTGTCACATCAATTGTTGGATTATCACCCACAAAATATCTACCACCTGGATTTAGAGAACCATCTGATCCAAAGCCAAATATTATATCAAAACCACCAGATGGAATATTAGTTAGTGTTTCATCTATAAGACATAGGCTCTTATTCAATACCTCTGTCTGAATTGAAACCTGCCGTTCTCCAGCCACCTTTTTAATTGCTTCTCGTAGGTTTTTTCGGGATGTTTTATTTTCAATACGTCCACTTACAATAATTTTATCATCTATACTATAATGTTGTTTCGGTACATTTAGTAATTTTAGAGTGCCGCAGTCTTCAAAATTTGCGAGAATATTGTATAAGCGCTCCAGTGTCAGGTTTCTTGATCCTAGCAATATGGACGAATCTATTATTAAGTTTTGAAATAGACTTTCGTCTTTTAATATTTTTGTCAATTTTGTTTTGGTGGTACTATTTTCTGTATAACCGATGATTTTTGCAGAATTATCAGTAATATCAAAGTTAAACTCATCAAGTGCTGATAAAAATCCGGTTAAAACGTTAATATCTTCCGCCCATGTTTTGGATGTTGCACCAGAGGCTAATGTTAAATTTAGCTTACCCCCTGTTACATTTACGGTCTCTGTTAATTTCTCAAGAGCATCTTGTGATGGAACAAAACCACGCGCAGTTATCCTACCTTTAATATCTTCAGAAATTGCGAGAGTGAAGGGGTTTGCAGTTGGATAATTTGGTTTAAAAAGACTATCGAAAAGACCCGAAAGATAACTAATACCTCCTCCAGAAATTAATACTAAAATTAATATAACTGGGATTAAAGCGCCTAATTTCTTTTTTGAAGGTGTTTTAGTTGAACTTTGTTTTTCAGGATTTTTACTCGCCTGATTATTTTTAGATGGTTTATATACAATGGTTTTTTCAAAATCTGGATCAATTTCAAGTAAAAGCTCTTCAGCTGATTGAAACCGGGCAGATGGATCTGGATCAGTCATTTTGTCAATTAAAGCCTTCAACGGCTCTGGAACCCCCTCTGTATTTAGGGGGTTTCCTTTTATATTAACGACATCCATAGGATTATTGCCCATGTCTGGTGCTTTTCCCCTAAAGGTTGATAGCAACATGGCCCCTAGCGCGTACAGATCAGATCTTGCATCTGTCTTGCCACTAAGTTGTTCTGGAGCTGCGTAAGCATATTTCCCAGCAAATTCATTTCCGACTATTGTTTCTGCACCTGGATTTGAGTCTTTAGCTATTCCAAAATCAATTATCACGGGTTCATTTGCGTCGCCATTTCGTAGAATAATATTGTCTGGAGATAAATCCCTGTGAACAATATTTTTCTTATGAGCCGCATTTAATCCTGCAGCTACTTTTTTTGCAATAATCAAAAGATCGTCTGCTGACATTCCACCTTCACGCATCTTTTTGTCTAAGCCTGGGCCTTCGACATAATCCATGATTAGATACACACGACCATCAGGCATGCGCTGATTGTCATAATAACGCACAATGGAATCATGCCGAATTTCTCTAATAGCTTCTTCTCTAGTCATAAGAACAAGGTAATCATCATTCATTGAAAATTCAGTACGAAGCGCTTTTAATGCGACAACACGCTTAGAAATCTCACTCCGTGCTTTGTATACTTCTGACGTTCCACCACGGCCCAATATACCTTCTATCCTGTAGGTATTATTTAATAAATCACCAGTTTGAAAAATATCTGTATCTTTAGAATTTGTCATAATTTTATTTTAACCAACTTAGGTTTAACCTGCTACTTGGAATTCCACACGACGATTTATGTTTGCATCCGGATCTGACTCATCAAATAGATAACCTTCACCGACGCCCTCAGCTCGCAACTTTTCATCTGGGATACCACAATTATCAACTAAGTGACGCTTTACTTCTTGGGCCCTGAGTTTTGACAAATTCATATTGTAAATTGGTGTTCCAGATGCGTCAGTGTGGCCAACAATTTTAAAGCCTTTTGCATTTACTGCCTTCATAGCTGCACAAAGTAAAGCTAGTTTATCATCTTGATCAGGCCTTAACACTGAAGAATCAAAGTCAAACTCAATATTTAAATTTACCTGCTCTTCTTTTGGTAAGCTAACGAAGTTATCAGCGTCTGTTGCCCCATCATCAGTACTTGCCGGTGCTAACACTAATCCTCTTGTTTTTTGCTTTTGGAAAATATTTACAATATCTTCAACTGTCAGCGTGGATTCTGCCATGGCTGGTGTTGTAAGCATCAAGCATAGTGTCGCTGCAGTTAATATTAGTGATTTTTTATTCATCTTATGCTCCATATTCTTTGAGTTTGTACGATAGTATTTATATTATTTATTACAATATAACAATGTTTTAACGCTTCTGAATTAAGCACAGCTTATGTGCCATGGAGGCCTTCTTGATATTACAAATCAAGTAAAATAAAATTAAATGTTAAACAAAATTTAATTTAGTTCCTTCCATTTATTGGTCGTTACTTTTAATTTTTATATAGCCTTATGCCCTAATTATTCAGTAAATAATCTCTTGTAAACTACTCCATTGGTATTGAGAAGCCTTGGGAATAAAATACTTGTGATTTCTGGCCACCCTCATAAGTTACTCGGGTACACTCATCCAATATATCTCTATGATTAAGGTTTATAATTTCTGTACTTGTCTGCACGTTTGCGAAATCATACATGACAACATTAGGCATACATCTTGTTTTTGCTGTTTGAGTATTTAAGTATTTTCTTATTATATTTGCTCTTAATTGAGCATAATTTGGGTCGCTTTCATCAATTTTTTCAAAAACCATATAGTCATCTACACTGTAGCCAGGTTGCACATGTTTTTCGAGTGCTCGTTGTTGGAGGCTAACCCGATCAAATTGCGCCATTACTTTTTCTAATTCAGCTGTTACTCCTTCGGTCCCAGCGTCATTGGTTACCGTGCTTGTCCAAACATTATTCCAAGGATTTACTGTATTTGTGTAAGTCCAGTACAACATAAAGAGGTGGGGTTCGTCACCACAACCGCATTCACCGCTTACATGTAAACCCCAGTGAGTAGTTTGTGGCCCTTTTCCTTTAGCCTTACACTTGGCGAAGTTACTTGAATAGTCAGCCAAATCACCCATTACTTTTTGAAAACTGTCTGCGTTAGAATAAGCTCCACAGGAAGCGATGCCTTTAACGCTCCCCTTGTCCACCATACCTTTAACAGAATCACCACCTTTTGTCACATTTAAAAATGGATGAATACCTTCCGCCTGATTTACTAATTCAGACCAATCTCCTCCATTATCATGCATTACAATTGCTTTTCCGCGCATTTCACCTATTGGTGTGTATAGTAAGTTACACCGAAAATCTGTTTTGAAAAGTTGATCGGGACCAATAAGTCCACCGAGCATGCTTGGTAATCTTTCTAAAACTGATTCCATACATTTTGAAAGTCGTATCAACACTATTTCACTAGGGTTGTTTCTCAGAAAAGTACCCACACCCCTAAAAATTTTTTCACCCTCTTCTCCAAAAACTGTCTGCCATTCTTTCGTACCACTTCCTGGCGAATGCTGAGCTCTCATTAAGGGGCCTCCCTGGATTTTTACTTTTTTTCCTCCATGATATACAAAGGAATCGGCTAGTCTAATATCAAAGAACCTTATTCCCGCTTGACATTGCTGCTCTACAGTTAAGTTCTGAGTACGACCGACGTTATAATAACCCCCATAAGGTCCTGTTGTTCTAGCTTTTTGATCCCTCATTGCTTTTGTGCTCATTCCAGCATCATGGCTGCCTGGCATTATTATATCATTGAGGAATCTCTGGTCGTTAATTCCACCCATCCAATTTTCAGTAAAACTCATATTATTTTCCTTTAATTTAAAATATTATTATTCTAATTCTAATCTAAAATGGACTATAGTTAATCATCCCGACATTCAAAAATTCCCAATGTCATTCCTAACATCCAAGACCTCTTATTTTTCATCCAATAAGCATTTTTATCGTGGCTTGCGCAGTGGCTTTTAGCCATATCTAAAACATTTTGCGGAACTTTTTTAAATCCAAGAGTGACTTCAGCGTAGCGAATTTTGATACCATTTTCGTCCGATTTAGAAACCTTTGGTGGGATAAGCATTGTTTCAGAGTAGCTTGAATCTACTTGCTCTACGGCGGTCCCTCCACATCCAACTATAAATCCTAAAGCTATAATTGCAGAAATCAGGCTTAATCTTGACATTTTTTTTCCTTTTTGTAGACTTATTATTATAAGCGTCTTACCACTTAACTCTTATTTTGAGCTGTATTCCTGCGGATGTTTGTCCATTCATATGATCAAAGGAAGTTCCCGCAGTAATATTAGTTAGGCCATCTGCACTCATAGTATCAAATCCAAGCGCGATGCCCTGACCACAATGACGTGTTGTGGTGGTCTTAATAAGCTGCTGGCAAGTAATATTAGGCGTTATTGTTCCAACTGAGTTTTCATTTAAAAAGTTACTCTGGTCTCTATTAAAACCCCAAACAGGAAGAGGCATACGCAACTCAGGGGATACGCCAAGATTAACTTGGCTAACTGAACCATGTGTTGCCTGTTCAGTTGAAGAGGCGGAGCCAACAGTTACATCAAAGTTGATTGTTTTGCCAAGTGAACGCACTAAACTAAGGGACGTTCTTGGCCTTAATTCCATTGAACCAAGGGGTATAAAGCCTGTTAGATTTAATCCTACTGCACCAGCTTGAGAATAATACAAACCTTTTGCCGTCATAATGTCGGTTGTAAAGCGAAGATCATTTTGTGTGACCATGAGAGTAGCGTAGCCATCAAGCAGCATATTTCCTTCTATCTCACGAACAAAATACGATCCAACACTGACACCAAGTGTCTGTGACTTGCTTCTTAGTGTTCCAGACTTATTATTTTGGCCAATAGATCCACCCACAAAGTAACCTAGCATCATCTTGTCATTGAGCATTTTTTCAAACTGGACTTGAGTTCCTGCACCTATAGATCTGCTATCATCTTTGTTTCTATTTAAAAATATATCACTAGAAGTGTAAGTTGTATATTCAGAGGTGTGAGACTTACTTGATTTAGTGAAGGACACCTTCGAGTTTATCACGCCGCGTGAAGCATGTAAGTACCCAGAGTAACCTGGATCATTTGAACTTTGGTCACTGGAGGATCGCAATAACACTTTATTAGACATAAATACTGCAGATATTTGACTGTAGGCTAATTTACGACTTTCTGAACTTTCATCAGAGCGCAATAATGTTGTTGTAATCTCGTCATATATTTTGGTAATTTCCTCGTTTAGATACGCAACATCCTCATCTGACGACTTAGTTGCTGTCAGAGGGCGCGCTACGTTATCAAACTTGACACTTGGTAAGCTATCAGCGGCATTGTTTATGGTTAATTGTTTTAATTGCTCAGCACCCTTAGCAAATGCAAATTTAACTTTAGCATAATCACCTGAGGCGGGGAGTTCATTTGCAAGTTCTTCCAAACTAGAGCCAAGGCAGTCAATTGCATATGCCTGCTGATCTAAGGCCTTACATTTATCAGCACTATTTTGAAGGAAGCTTGTGATAGAGCGTGTCTTTTGAGCTGAGGCGACCAACATATTATCAAAGCTATCAAAAACCTCACTTATTTCCGGTAGTGCGGCTGCAAACGCCTGTGTGGTGGTTGATCCACCAACTATTGCCTGTGGTTTTTTAGCAATAAAGCGACCCCGTGAGGTGCTTGAGATCTTCTTTACGGTGATACCTAAGTTGGTCAGGCTTGTATCAACTACTTCTGCGATCTCAGTATTTATCTCAGGTAGCTCAGCTGCAAAAGTAGCAGCAGGTGTTCCATCATAGGTCCAGTTAAACTGAGTGGCAGCTGTATTATTATTACCTACAGCATCCGTGAACGTATTCGCAGCGACATCAATGGTTGTGGCACCGTCTCCACTTGGCGTGAAGGTAGCCGTGTAAACAGTTGTTGAGGTTGCAGCAAAGCTACTTAAAGCTCCACCACTGACAGTAATATCGCCAACAGCAAAGTTGGTTGTCGCTTCACTCGCAGTAAAGGTTAGAGATAATGTAGTGTTACCGGAGGTACCCCCATCACTGACTTCAGCAGATGTAATTGCCATTGTTGGCGCCGAGCTGTCATATGTCCAGTTAAACTGGGTTGCAGCTGTATTGTTATTATTTGCAGCATCCGTGAACGTACCTGCAGCGACATCAATTGTTGTGGCGCCATCACTACTTGGCGTGAAGGTAGCAGTGTAAGTTGTGCCTGATCCTGCAAAGCTACTTAAAGCACCGCCACTGACAGTAATGTCGCCAACAGCAAAGTTGCTTGTCGCCTCACTCGCGGTAAAGGTAAGAGAGAGAGTGCCATCATTAGATGTATCCCCATCACTCACTTCAGCAGATGTAATTGCCATTGTTGGCATCGTGCTGTCATAGGTCCAGTTAAACTGAGTTGCAGCTGTATTGTTATTGTTTGCAGCATCCGTGAACGTATTCGCAGCGACATCAATTGTTGTGGCGCCATTACTACTTGGCGTGAAGGTTGCTGTGTAGACCGTTGTTGAGGTTGCAGCAAAACTGCTTAAAGCACCGCCACTGACAGTAATATCACCAACAGCAAAGTAGCTTGTCGCTTCACTCGCAGTAAAGGTTAGAGATAATGTAGCGTTACCGGAGGTATCGCCATCACTGACTTCAGCAGATGTAATTGCCATTGTTGGCATCGTGCTGTCATAGGTCCAGTTAAACTGGGTTGCAGCTGTATTATTATTACCTGCAGCATCCGTGAACGTACGCGCAGCCACATCGATTGTTGTGGCGCCATTACTACTTGGCGTGAAGGTAGCCGTGTAAATGGTTGATGAGGTTGCAGCAAAGCTACTTAAAGCACCACCGTTGACAGTAATATCACCAACAGCAAAGTTAGTTGTTGGCTCACTCGAAGTAAACGTTAACGATAATGTGCCAGCATTGGATGTGGCGCCATCAGTGACTTCAGCAGCAGTAATTACCATTGTTGGAGAGGTTCCATCATATATCCAGTTAAACTGGGTGGCAGCTGTGTTATCGTTATTTGCAGCATCCGTGAACGTATTCGCAGCGACATCAATCGTTGTGGCACCATATCCACTTGGCGTGAATGTAGCCGTGTAAATGGTTGATGAGGTTGCAGCAAAGCTACTTAAAGAACCACCACTGACAGTAATATCAACCTCACCAAAGTCAGTTGTCGCCTTACTTGAGGTAAAGGTTAATGATAATGTTCCATCATTAGATGTGGCGCCATCAGTGACTTCAGCTGCAGTAATCGCCATCGAGGGAAAGGTTGAATCAAAGGTCCAGTTAAACTGAGTGGCAGCTGTATTATTATTACCTACAGCATCCGTGAACGTATTCGCAGCGACATCAATCGTTGTGGCACCGTCTCCACTTGGCGTGAAGGTAGCCGTGTAGACAGTTGTTGAGGTTGCAGCAAAGCTACTTAAAGCACCGCCACTGACAGTAATGTCACCAACAACAAAGTTGGTTGTCGCCTCACTCGAGGTAAAGGTTAATGATAATTTGCCATCATTAGAGCTATCCCCATCAGTGACTTCAGCAGAGGTAATTACCATCGTTGGAGAGGTTCCATCATATATCCAGTTAAACTGTTTGGCAGCTGAGTTGCCGTTATTAGCTAGATTTGAAAATCTACCCGTGGCCACATCAATCGTTGTGGCGCCGTTACCACTTGGCGTGAAGGTAGCTGTGTAAGTTTTGCCTGATCCTGCAAAGCTACTTAAAGCACCGCCACTGACAGTAATATCACCAACGGCAAAGTTGGTTGTCGCTTCATTTGAGGTAAAGGTTAATGATAAGGTAGCGTCATTAGAGCTATCCCCATCACTGACTTCAGCTGCAGTAATCGCCATCGTTGGAGAGGTTCCATCATAGGTCCAGTTAAACTGAGTGGCAGCGACATTGTCGTTATTAGCTAGATCTGAAAATCTACCCTTGGCCACATCAATCGTTGTGGCACCATCACCACTTGGTGTGAAGGTAGCCGTGTAAATGGTTGATGAGGTTGCATCAAAGCTACTTAAAGCACCGCCACTGACGGAGATACCAGCCTCACCAAAGTCAGTTGTTGGCTCACTTGAGGTAAAGGTTAATGATAAGGTGCCATTATTGGATGTGGCGCCATCAGTGACTTCAGCAGAGGTAATTACCATCGTGGGGGCAGTTCCATCATAGGTCCAGTTAAACTGTGTGGCAGCTATATTTTTATTACCTACAACATCAGTAAACGTCTTTGCAGCGACATCAATCGTTGTGGCACCATCACCACTTGGCGTGAAGGTGGCCGTGTAAACAGCTTTTGAGATTGTAAAGCTACTCAAAGAACCACCACTGACGGAGATATCACCAACAACAAAGTTAGTTATCGCTTCATTTGAAGTGAACGTTAATGATAATGTGCCATCATTGGATGTGGCGCCATCTTTGACTCCAGCTGCAGTAATTACCATTGTTGGAGAGGTTCCATCATAGATCCAGTTAAACTGAGTGGCCGCTGTATTATTATTACCTACAGCATCAGTAAACGTCTTTGCAGCGACATCAATCGTTGTGGCACCGTCACTACTTGGCGTGAAGGTAGCCGTGTAAGTTTTGCCTGATCCTGCAAAGCTACTTAAAGCACCGCCACTGACGGAGATATCCTTAATAGCAAAGTTAGTTGTCACTTCATTTGAAGTGAACGTTAATGATAATGCGCCATCATTGGACGTGATGCCATCAGTAACTTCAGCTGCAGTAATCACCATTGTTGGAGGGGTTACATCATAGGTCCAGTTAAACTGAGTGGCAGCTGTATTATTATTACCCGCAGCATCCGTGAACGTATTCGCAGCGACATCAATCG
>ENA-OSJC01000573-OSJC01000573.1-marine-metagenome-genome-assembly--contig:-NODE-573-length-35010-cov-6.022099_pt1 | contig 35010 bp, 58 predicted proteins | sample MGYA00237885_ERZ534234 | MGnify/ENA primary metagenome ERZ534234 (study PRJEB26413, sample SAMN06343907) | marine metagenome | isolation source: coastal waters | place: Atlantic Ocean: West Antarctic... | reverse complement strand
ATAAGGTTTCAGGTAAAGTAGCTTATATAAAATTACAATCAAGTCCTGGAAGCTTTCACCCAATCGAAGCAGCAAGGATTACATACAAAGGTAAACATAAAGGCAAAGATTTATACAACGAATCTTCAGTTAGAGAATCATAATATGACAATATTTAACGATGCTGCTTGGAGAAGGAAACAAGCGCTAAACGAAATGGAAATTAATGATCCTTTGTTAATTGCAATTAGAGCAAGAAAACAAGATATAGCAAAAGCTAAAGCTGCGCCTACAGTTAAGAAAATAAGTACAAAACAATACTATAAATTAATGGATGCAGAAATTGACCTTATAAATCAGATAAAAGATGTAACAAAAGAATACGAACAATTAGATTCTGATATGAATTCAGAAGCAGGACAAAAAGGTGCTGATTGGTCTGACGCTGATGCAAATAGATATGGTGGGAATCTAGATAAGTTACAAACTAAAATTGAAAAATTAGCTAAGCAAAAACAAGCAATTAAAAAAGCTATAATGAATTATAGAATAAACTAGAAAGATAAGATGGCAAAAGAATTAAACGAAGACACAGGATTTAATATATCAATAAAAACACTGATAGGTATCGGTGCTGCAATGGCAACTGTTATTAGTATGTGGTTTGTGTTACAGGCAGACATAGCAGAAGCTGCAACTTTGCCAGCGCCAACTCCTCCAGTAATTAGTCGTATGGAATTCGATATGAAAGATCAATTGGTACGTCAAACAATTATGACTACTCAAGAAGACGTTAAAGAAATAAAGAATCAATTAGACAAATTGAACGATAAAATAGATAGACTCAGATAAATAATGAAGTTATTACGTATTAAGGTTTGCTTAACATCTAAAACTTCTATATTAATTATAGGATCTCTATTGCTGAGTACTATTGTAATAGCTAGTGTTTGGCCAGAAAAGATTATAGTAATAGAAGAAAAACAAGAAGAAGCGTGGATACCTACAGCAGAAGATATAGCATATCAAGACAGTATGTATCAGATAATAAAAAATACGCAAAGCGACATAACAGATATAAAGCAAGATATAGTACACATATTAGAAAGATTGGATTACGAAGACGGCTCTTGGGATAGCATTAGATACGTTAAAGGCGGTGCAATAGACAAAAGAAGAAACAAACAATGAGTAAAGACTACACAATTTGGAAAGTTTTCGCAGGTTATTTATTAATACTATTGTTAATGTTAGTATCGAGTACAGCGTCAGGTCAATCTCCTTGTGGTAACGGTGGATTATGTGTTACACAATTCAACGCAGGATTTAACGAAGGTAACAAAGTAGCGTGGGTAACAGAGCTCAGTGATTGCGATACAAAATACATAGACATAATGGTAGACGGAAAGGCTGCTGCAGCCTATAAAATAGTGGTTGTACCAACTATTGTAGTTTATAGAGATGGCGAAGAAGTAAGTAGATTTCAAGCAAACATTATGATGCAAATGGAAACAGAACAAAAAGAAATACAAAACTATATTGACGAACTATTAATGGAAGACTTCTAATGAAAAAAATATTACTACTAATTGCTATACTATATTCTAGCATATCGTTTTCACAAACACAAATAAAGGTTGATTTTAATTTCGACAACTACGCTCAAGAAACTTCTTGGGAAATTTTATCAGCATACGGAGACACTTTAGCATTTGCATTACCTGGCGATTATTGGTTTGGTCAAACAGATACAACTATATTCATTGACTCTGTAGTTGATGGTACTTATACTTTAAATGTATACGATGTTTTTAGCGACGGATATTGTTGTCCAGGAGGTAGCGTTACAGTAACAGACACTAGTTGTGCAGATACTCTAGCTTTTGTTGAAGATGATTTCGGCGCTTTATATACACAAACATTAATTATTGCTCCTTGTGCACCACCAGTTGGAGGTTGTATCGACCCATTAGCAATTAACTATGATTCTTTATCTTCGTACGATGATGGTTCTTGTATGTATCTTCCGTGTAGCGGTTTAGATACTTTCTACGTAGAAGCTTATTGTAATGGACCAGATGTAACAGTTAAATATAATTGGAGCAACATGCCAAATCCTAACTGTAGAATGTTATCGTACACGCGTGAAAAAGATATAAATGATCTAGGTAATAATTGGTATGCTTATCCTTCTAATTGGTCTAACACAGCATTAATATATAACGGACAATCGCCTAACACAACATATTACTTTTTAGGTATGCTTGCCGATTCTAGCTTTACAGATACTTTAGTAATTACAACCCCTAATTGTATACCCGGCTGTACTGATCCTTTAGCAACAAATTATAATCCGTGGGCAAATTCTGATGATGGTTCTTGTGTATTGCCAATCGGAAATTGTAGTAACGGAGAATCAAATATACAAATAACAATAACACCTGATACATATCCAGGAGAAACTACTTGGGAATTAGCAGATACAGCAGGAAATATATTAGCAACTTCACCACCATATTCATTGACAGGAGTTCCTGTAATAACTGAAGTTTGTGTTCCTAACGGTACAGTAATAGAATTTACTTTAATGGATGGTTTTGGTGACGGTATGTGTGGTTCGTGTTATGGAGGTATTGATGGTAGTGTTTTAGTACAAACTCTTTGTGGTGATACTATATTATCGATACAGCCCGGTAATGCTGACTTCGGAATGGATACATCGGCAACATATACTGTAGCTCCTTGCGTAGTAAATGACATTTATGGTTGTACAGATCCACTATATACAGAATACGACGCGTTAGCAACGATAGATGATGGTAGTTGCTTTACTGTTATTATATATGGCTGTACAGATATTACTTCACCAGATTTCGATGTCTTAGCAAATACTATGGACATAGTTCCTAATTGTAATTACACTTTAGTACTTACAGATGGAGGAGCTGATGGCTGGTTTGGCGCTAGCTTAGGATTATTACAAGACACTACAATATTTGGTTTATATATGTTAGGTCCTTCTGACGGGGCAACAAAAATAATAACAATTACAGGTTTAAATTCAGAAAGTATTGTTAAAGCTATGTTCTTTGCTCCAGGTAATTCAGCTACAACATCACAACAAAATGGATTTTATTTGATAGGACCTGAAGGAGATACTACATTATCAGGTGGTACAAATCCTTGGCAAGATCCTATTAAAATTCACCCGTTTGTATATACTTCGATCGATCCACTTGATCCTAACACAGCGATTCCTTATTGTGGTAATTATTGTACAAAAGGCGTAATTGGCTGTATGGATATAACGGCGTTTAATTACGATTCAGCTGCTAATATGCCTGCGGCATGTGTACCTGTTATTCTAGGTTGTACAAACGATATAGCTTTTAATTACGACTCTTTAGCTAATACATCTGATGGTTCTTGTTACGGTGTTATAATAGGTTGTATGGATTCAACAGCATTTAACTATGACACATTAGCTAATACAAATAATCCATTATCATGTGTACCTTTTATATATGGTTGTATGGACGACACAATGTTTAACTACGTCGCTTCCGCTAACGTTGATGATGGAGGTTGCGAACCAATCGTTTATGGTTGTACAGATTTGATAGCTTTAAATTATGACCCATTAGCAAACGTAAACAACGGTAGTTGTATTCCTTTTATATATGGTTGTACAGATCCAGCAGCATTTAATTATCTTGTTAGCGCAAATACAGATGATGGTACTTGCGTAGCAATTGTTTATGGTTGTACAGATCTTACTGCGTTAAACTTCGATAGTGTTGCTAACGTTAATATAGGTTGTATATATCCTACACTCGGATGTACAGATCCAACAGCATTTAATTATAGCGTAAATGCTAATGTTGATGATAGTTCATGTGTGCCTTTTATTTACGGCTGCACTAACAACTTAGCAATAAATTACGATTCTATAGCAAATACAGACAATGGAACTTGTATATTACCAGTACCTGGATGTACAGATGCTACTCAATTTAACTACGACGCGTTAGCGACTAGCGATGATGGTAGTTGTATTCCTTTTATATATGGTTGTACTGATCCAACTCAATTCAATTATCTTGTTACTGTAAATACAGATAACGGCTCTTGTATTCCATTTGTTTATGGTTGTATTGATGTAACTCAATTTAATTACGACGTATTAGTAAATACAGACAATGGAAGTTGTATTCCTTTTATTTACGGCTGTACAGACATCACATCGTTTAACTATGATATTACTGCAAATACTGATGATGGTTCTTGTGTTCCTACATTAAACGGTTGTACAGATAGTACAGCTATTAACTACAACGCTCTTGCCAATACAGACGATGGAACTTGTATCGCAGAGCTACTAGGTTGTACAGATAGTTTAGCTTTAAATTATAATGCTTTGGCAAATACAGATGATGGTTCTTGTGCTTATCCAATTTACGGTTGTACAGACAATACTCAATTTAATTATAATCCATTAGCAAATACTAACGACGGAAGCTGCATTCCTTTTATTTATGGTTGTACAGACTTTTCACAATTCAATTACGATCCTTTAGCTAATACAGATGATGGAAGTTGTATACCAACTGTTTACGGTTGTATGGATCCTTTAGCATTTAATTTTAATGCGCTTGCCAATACAGATAACGGATCATGTGTAGCTGTTATATTTGGTTGTACTGATGCAACAGCATTAAATTTCGATCCATTAGCAAACACAGATAACGGCGGTTGTATATTACCTATTGTAGGTTGTACTGATGCTAGCGCACACAATTACAACCCATTAGCAAATGTCCCAGACTCCACAGCTTGCTTATATGATGCTGGGTGTTATGGAGGTCCCGGTAATCCTTATTGGTTAAATGATGGATGCTTTGCTTGGGTAATAGATGTAGATGATTTTTGTTGTACTAACGATTGGGATGCAAGTTGTCAGTCAATGTATGATTACTGTTTACAAGGATGGCCAACTTCTATCGACGAGTTAGGAGCTAACGTAATTTTAGTATATCCAAATCCAACAAACGATATATTTAACATAGACACAAGATTAGATATTGAAGTAGAAGTTTACGATATAAACGGCAGAAGAATATCTAGTGATAACAAAAAAAGAATAAGTCTTGCAGGTTATCCTAATGGATTATATAATTTAATAATAAAAGTTGCAGACAAACAATTTAATACAAGGATAATAAAGCAATGAAAAAGATATTACTAGTACTACTATTACTACCATTATTTACTCAAGGTCAAGACTTAAAAGATTTTTTTAAGTTTGGTACAGTTTATGGAGCAGTCAACGGAGGTACTTCGCTTTCTGATGACGATGTTTATTCTGTTACAAATGGTTTACAAACATCAATTGTAGAAACACCGTATGATTATTCAATACTTTTCGGTGTAAGAAAAATAAAGAAATTCGGATACGAAGACAAAGAAAGATTTAAGAATGGTACTGAAAACTCATTTACTGATGCAGCTACGCTAGGTAAGTGGAACAACAAAGTAGAATTCTTATTTCAAGGAGAATACAAAAGACAACAAGGTGAAACGTATTTAGATCAACATCATTTTGTTAGGTATGTTGCTAGTAAATGGTTAGCTAAAGTAGAATACCTAGAGGATGGATTTGCAGATATAAAATACTTTGAAGCTTCTGAAAGATTAACTTATAAATCACCAAAGGTAAAAAATCTAACATTTAATTTCGGAGCAGCACAAAGACTTGCAGAGCCTTATGGATACGATCCATTAGCTATATGGGTGTTATCAAATGGAAATCTTCACTATACTCAATTAGCTATAGAGCAAGGATACGAAGTTAGATTTGATGGTCATGGAGGATTTGAATACTTGGATCCATCTGGCAATTCGGTAGCTACAAGTACAGAAGTTTGGGAAGCAGTTGTTATACCTGAAGTACTGGCAAATTATACAGAAAAAGAAAGAAACAAGCTAAGTAATACTATTCAACATTCCGTTGTAATTGGAGCAGATTACTATAAGTACAAAAAGAAAAGTTGGTTACACGCTTGGGGAAACATCATGCCGTATCACTACGACAACGGTGGAGAATTTAGTTACCATAAATACAACGACGGTCAATGGTTAGATTATTCTGGAGGAATTATCTTTGGACATTGGTTTAGCAAGAACTTAGGTATATTTATAGAAGGTACTTACAATAAGTATTGGAACAGAGAATGGCACGGATTTAGTGCTGGAATAAATTATAGAGTATTTTAAAACAAACACATGAAATATAACAGAAACCAAATTGTAGACACAGTAGAAAGCTTAGGCTATAAATACTTTAAATCAGGAGTATTAAACGTAAACATTATAGGTATTAGAAATTCAGATACTAAGGGCAAGGTAACTAATAAATTCGACGATACAATGACAATATCTTATGTAGACAACGATATGAATTGGCAATATTTCGAATACAATTGTACCACTGATCCAGGTGATGATCATGTAGACAATCCAATGATGGAAAAGGGAACAGCTATATTAAAGCCTGGACAATATCCTAAGTCACATAAGATAAGATTACATGCTGGTAAATATACTGCACTAGGTCAACAAAATAACGTTAAGGTATATAGGGATGCTAACAAAGATGGTATTTATGATTATAACGAAGACACAGTAGACGAAGGAATATTTGGTATTAACATACATAGAGCTACTGCATTATCTGGTAAGACTAGTACATACGTCGATAGATGGTCTGCAGGATGTCAAGTAATAGCTTCTAATGATGATTGGCATGAGTTTTTAAATATATGTCAAGAAGCTAGGTCTGAATGGAGCAACAGCTTTACGTATACTTTGATAACGTCTGACGATATTAAGCGCGCAAACGAGAGAAACAACGGAGTAACTTGTTAATAACTTTTTGAAAAAAGTAGCGAAATTATTTTCGTTTACGGCTTTTTTTTAGTATATTTATATATAAATAAAGATAAAAACTATGATTAAACTAACAAACATATTGAACGAAGGTAAGATTTATACTACGGACGACCTAAGGAAAATAGATTGGAAAGAAGGTAGAGATGTATGGGTACCTAATTGGGAAGGTAAAGGAGCAGTTGGTAATTTATTCTCTATGACAATGTGGGTTGATTATGAAAATACTCATGATGCTAGCGTTAACGAACGCGGTGTATGGAATTGGATTGAAAAATTCGAAAAGAAGTTTGGCAAGACAAAGTGGGAAATTACTACTAAAAAAGGATACGAACTAATACCAGTTGGTAATAGTAAATTGGATAAGCATATGAAAGGTGTTGCTAGCAAGAAATCTCCAAATAAAAACACATTAGGCTTAACATCACCTTATGGCAATAAACTAGACAAGTGGTCTTAAAAGAGAAAACATGAAACAAATTAAATTAAAAAATATGTTAAGCGAAAACGCACCAGGATATAAAGACAGAAAATTTGGCGCACCGCTACCAACATTAGAAGATATACAAACTGCTCACAATGCTAAACAAGATTTAAAAGAAGAATACATAGAATCTATGGATAGCATAGCAATAGACAAGCACTTGTCTGCAATTGAAATGCAATGGTTAGATTGGAAGAGAGGTCCTATGACAGAGAAGTCAGATATCAAGCCAGCACAAAAAGAATTGTTAGACTATATTACTCGTTTTTTTAAGAAAGCAATTAAATAGAGATAAAACAATGGCTAAACAAATCAAATTGAAAAGTATGCTAAGTGAAGGACCAAACGCTTGGAAAAGAATGGACGGTTTACACAACCTAAAATTAATGAAGCAAATAGAAAAGAACGCTGCAACTTTGGTTAAAGAATTTAGCGAAGAGCAATTCGACGAAGAAGATATTAGAGCTTGGTTCGACAGACAGTTAATAAAAGTAATTAAGAAAAACATGTAATCATGATTAAGCTAACAAACATATTAGAAGACAAAGTTCCTGCTGGTTATCACAAGATGCCGAATGGTAAGATCATGAAGGACGAAGATCATATTGACGAAGGTCAACCAATATTTCAAAAAACTCCTAATGAGATTGCTTATATAGATTTTAAGAAATGGGCATATAAAAATAGAAAAGCAGTTAAAGGTATATTAGTAAAGGCTGTAAATGATGGCAGAGATCCTGGAACGGATATATTTCTTGCACTAAGACAAGTATGGTTAGCTTGGGCTACAAAGAAAGCTAAGGAGTGGAGTAAAATACCAAACAAAAACGCAGATGGTAAAAACTTCGGTAGAGCACTTGCTGTAATGATGAAAAAAGACAATTTAATTATAAGCAAATCAACAAACAAACTAACAGATCTAATATGAAACTGAAAAATATATTAAGCGAACAAATTAAAAAATCCGATATGGATAGAATAGGCAAAGATGTTAACAAAGCTGTAAAGTTAATACACGAAGCCAAAGGTATATTGGAAAGCGCAGCATCTGCTGTTAGAAATCTAGAAAATAAGGATGACTCTGACTTCAAAGATCCTAAATCTATAAGCAGATCGCTATACAACTTAAGAGGTAGTATCAGAGATAGTATGGCATATTCGTTAAAAGATCCAATAAAATATTCTGGCGATATATTGACTAGAATAATTAATATAGGTAGGAGTCTATAATGAAACTAAAAAATATGATAAACGAGGCAGGTGATCAGTGGACAGTAAAAGATATTATTGTACTACAGAAAGCTCACGAAAGAGTATTGAAAGCTACCGGAGCTTTACAAAAAGCTGTCAACAATTTAGACAAAGTATCTTACAAAAATGCAAACAAACCAAATGGAGTAATGTTTACGAACGATGCAAGGGATATGATTAAATCTTTTCAGAAAGCTGTATTACCGGGGAGTAAATTCTGGAAAACTTGGGAAGCATTTAAGAAGGGTGGAGAGGCTGCATTTCCTAACAACTGGAAAACAACTAGGTCGTGATCAAATTAAAGGATATACTTGTTGAAGGATTCGATAAACAAGCAGTAGTTGATAGAGTATACCCGCAGATAGTAAAGAATTTAGGTAGAGCAAGAAGAGGAGTTCCTAAAGTAGAATTTCATACTAATATATATGTGCGAGTATCTGGAATTGAAGGATCGCAAGGTGAAGCTAACCCGCATGCTGAATACAATTGGGAAGCTAACGAGATCTATTTGTATACACCTAAAATGAAAAATGAAAAAGAAATTATTAAAGCGCTGTTACACGAATACACACATGCAACTCAAGATCATAGAAAGCATGCAGAAAATAGAAAGTTAGGATATAAAAAAGATCCCGACGAGATAGCGGCAAGAAAAGCAGAAAAGAATTGGAAGAAATACTTATGAAATTAAAAGAAGTATGGATGGTAAGTAAATCAAAAATAGCAGGCGAAGGAGTTTTTGCAAAAGAAGATATACCTAAAGGTTATATTATGGGACATACGCATACTTTAATAGGCGAGGTAAACAAAGACTATGTAGCTGGAGATATTACTATATTAGGTACAAAACATAATCATAGCTATAAACCTAATGCGGTTCCAACAATAAACGATAGAAAAATATATTTAGAAGCACTAAGAAATATTAGTAAAGGTTCGGAAATAACGTGTGACTACAATAATTACAGCAGCGTATTAAACATAGAGCGTCCACAAGAAGAGTGGCAATAGAGTGAGTATGAAATTAAAATATATATTGTTAGAAAAAGGCAAAGGTATGTGGGCAAACATACATGCTAAAAGAAAACGTGGCGAAGCGCCTGCTAAACCTGGTGATCCCGATAGACCATCAAAGAAAAACTGGGATGCTAACAAAGAATCAACAGACGAAGTAATCGAAGAAAGCGAATATCAAGGAAGAAAAGTAGAACTCAACAAACCTATGCAAGGTGATGTAGCTAAGTTTAAAGTTTATGTTAACAATGAAAAAGGTAACGTAGTAAAAGTAAACTTTGGTGCTAAAGGTATGGTTATAAAGAAAGATAACCCTGGAGCTCGTAAATCTTTTAGAGCTAGATTTAATTGCGATACTCCTGGTCCTAAATGGAAGGCTAGATATTGGTCGTGTAAAAAATGGTAGAGCCAGAAGATTGGGAAGATTGGTTTCCCGATAATGCATTATGATTAAACTAAAACACATATTAACAGAAGCGATGGGCGATTGTTATCAAGCAGGAGGTAGATTGATCATGAACTTTTTTGGCGACAAGAATCATAAGCTAGTTCACGGTATGGTAAATGGACAAGGTGCATTATCTGGCAAGAGATATGGACATTGCTGGGTAGAATCTAGGAATACAGTTATGGATCACTCTAATGGTAGAAAATTAGAAGTACCGACAAAAGTATATTATGCTTTAGGCAATATCAAAAAAAATCAATGTAAATATTATACACCAGAACAAGCTGCAAAATTTATGACTAAGAAAAAACATTGGGGACCTTGGGAAATAGCAGGAGGAGTTGTAATGGCAGAAGAGATTCCAGATGCAAAGGGCGAAATAGGAAAGAAAAAACAAAGAATACCCAACGATATATTAGACAAGTTAAATGATTAAGTTAAAAAACATATTAAGCGAAGGTAAGACTTTGTCTATATTTGATTTCGACGATACGTTGGCTACTGCCGATGCTTGGATATACGTTAAACATAAATCAGGTAAAGAATCTAAATTAGATCCTGCTGAATTTGCAGTATATGATGAGAAACCCGGAGACGAATTCGACTTCAGAGATTTCGATAGTATGTTAAAGAATCCAAAGATAATAAAAAAGAACTTTAAGTTATTGGTAAAACAAATAGATAAAGCGAGAAAAACAACAGGTAGGAAAGTAACTATACTTACAGCAAGAGCTTTAGGTTATCCTGTAAAACACTTCTTTAAAACTATGGGGTTAGATGTATATGTTGTACCAGTTGCTAGCGCTGATCCTAAAGTTAAAGCTAAGTGGGTTGAAGATAAAATAAAATCTGGATACGATACTATATATTTTATGGACGATTCTAAAAAGAATATAGATACTATGAAAGATATGTTGAAAAAGTATCCACATGTTAAAAATAAAATAGTACACATAAAAGGGCATTGATATGATTAAGTTAGTTGACATCTTAGGCGAATCCGTAAAGGCACCTATATATTCTATCGCCAAGTTTATTACGGAAAACGGAACAAATGAAATAAGCGAAGATCAATTATCTAGATTAGAAGCTTTGATAGAAAAGTACGGAGAAGACGTTGTACTTGAAAAATTTAAAAGCAAAGCTCAGCTAAGATACTTATATGCTAAGGAACCTAAGATAGCTGGTAAATGGATGAGCAAACATAGAAAAGGAGAAATAGAAAGATTACCTAATCGCAAGCATCCTAAAAATCCAGATTCTCCTAGAAGAAACGTACCACAAAAATATTTAAAAAACAAATCAGTTAGAAATGCATTAAAGAGTTTGGGGAGTAGATGATGATAAATGAATGTGTAATAGCTCACGGTATATTTGATGATAAAATAATACTAGCTAAGAACAGAGACAGAACTTACAAAGCTAGCGTTAGAATTGTACGCGAAATAGTTAAAGGCGTAGAAATGGTATACATATTAGACGATGATACAGATTGGTCTGAAGGTATTAACGAACATGGAATTGCTATTGTAAATTCTGCACTTATGGTTAATGCGGACGAGAAAGAAAAGAAGCTAGCAAAGTCAAAAGGTAAACCATCTGAGGATGGCGCTAAGATAAGAAGAGCATTATCTTATAAAAAACCTTCAGAAGCTATTATGTCTGTTGTAAACTATACAGGTGAAGAAAAAGACGACGTAGGCGTTAAAGGTCACACTTTCGTAGCTACACCTAAACATTGTTATTCTATTGAGATGACAACAGATCACGATCCAGTTGTAAAAAAACTAAGCAAAACAGAGACTCACATAAGAACAAATCATGGTTATGATTACGCAGACTCTGGATATACATCAGGTCAAAATAAGAAATCTTCTAAATTAAGACATAAACGTTCTCAAAACATATTAAAAAACGTAGATACTGCTGACGGAGTGTTAGATGGATTAAGCGCAATACAGGCTCCAAACGATATGAGAAATAATCCGTTTAGAGATAACGACAAAATTAAAGACAAAACCGAAAAAGATATATTGTCCACAACAGGACAGATATTGTTAAATGTTACAGACCTAGAATTTGTTTATAGATCAGATAAAGATCAATGTGATTACCACGGTATAGACGATAAAACACCTACTCATTATGAACCTAAAATAATGATAAGAATTCAACACGTAAAAAACAAAACTGTTAAGTGATTTACGTATGTATCTTGGCTTTTTTATATTTATATAAAACAAAGACACAGGAGAAAGTTATGGAAAACAATCAAAAAATGCCGGTATTCAAATGGCGATATATAAAAAATTTCTTTAGATTTATATATACATCTTTTCGCAAAAGATTTGAAAGAGTAAATTTTAATATATATCAAGAGCGATTAGATATTTGTCAAAAATGTCCTTTTCTACATTATAAAGAAAGAAGGTGTACTGATTGCGGGTGCTGGGTAGACAACAAAGCTAAATGGAAATACGAAGCGTGTCCTAAAGATTATTGGTTAGAGCAAGAGTAAATGGCAAAAAATATAACTCATACTAGTCCTGCTGTACCTACTACTTCGTCTTTTTGGTTGCTGCCATCGCATGCTAATTCTACGCGATATCAAAATCTTAACAAAGCAAACGAAAACCACCATTGTTATATGAAGAACGCTTCTGCAATAGGGTCCGACACTAGAATTTGGGTCAAATCTGCTGGAGGTGGTTACGCAAAATCTGTTACAGAAATATTAAATGGGTTCGATAAAAATACTAAATTCTCCGTAAACGACGGTGTTTCTACAAACCACCTCTGTAAGAATCTTGGTTCTATAACTATATCCGATACTGGAAGTGCTTTTACTGGTTCGTTTGCTTCAGCTTCTCACGGAGATTTATTTACAATATATAATGTAGGTGATGATTTTAACTCTAATCCTGGCCGCCTTACTTCCTCTAGATTTGTTTTTGTAAATGGCGTGCTAACAAAGCGTGATTATTCGTTCGATGTAAATGCAACATCAGCATCTTGTATAGCTGGATCATTCCCTACGTTAGATATGCCAAGCGATCAAATATTGTTTAAAAGAGATACTTACGGTGCCGAACCCGTAAGAGCTATTATGTATCTTAGTCATTCTAGGATTTGTTTAGACGAAGCTTGTAATCAAGTAACTACTGCCGAATCACAATATTCTACAAGTATAAATTATTGTATAAATAATAACTATGGGTGGTACTATGGTGCTGGTAGCACTCCTGGAAATCCAGCGCCTTCAGTAAACTGGCAAACGGCCGCTGGTCCAGAAATGGATATAACTAAAGGGCTAGTTAAAGCAATAAATCACTATTCTCCTTGGTACTCAGCTGCTTTTGCAGCAACAGGTAGCATAAAGTTTACTGCAAGAATCAAAGAGACTCCTGGATTAATAGACAATATAGGAAAAGTATATTTAATAAATAGAAAACTAAAAGCAAATACTACTGCTTCTTGTTTTTGTTGTGACAATCAAGGTTACCAAATTGAACAAATTAGCTTGCCTTCAGCGGATGGAATGCAAGCAAGTGAATATGCATATCCTGTAAAATATATGGTATATTGGTACGATTGGAATCACTATAATAAAATATGGAACGGAACACAAATAAATGATAATGGAATATATGACGTACCTACAACAGAAGTAGCTAGCTATGGGTCTAGTATAAAAGAAGTAGATGTAGGTGATTGTGGTTGCAGCCAAACTTTATCCGCTACTTCTTCTGCAGCATTCGGTAGTAGTATGTTAACTGTTCATGGTGAAGTCGGTTCGATTACAGCCAGCGTAACAGAGTTAGCGGGTGCTAGCAGTTTAGATAGCTATATGATGTCAAAAGACAAACAAGGCTTGACTACAAAACGTCCTGATTGCGAATGTAACGAAATAAAAGGATGGAAAAATACTTCGCTAGATTCTTGCGGACCAATTGTAGGAGGTACAGCGTACCAACTTGAGTTTTCTGACGGTTACACGTTTGTAGCGGGTGCTTATGCAAGACTAATAACTCATAACACTACACAAAGAAACAACATGAGTGGTAGTAATTCTGGATCTATATCTGCAAAATGGCCCTACGACATTAGAATACCTACGGTTATAGAAATGTATAATAACAGAGCATATTATGCAACATCAAGTCACGAAGTAGGATTTATTAAATGCGCTGATATATATCCTGGAAATACACAAACAACAGGAAATGTTTTCTTAACTAATATATACGAATATACTGCTTCGCGCACTGCTAGTGTTGACGTTAAAGGACAACGTTTTTTAAGTGCGCTCGGCGATAGTGAATTCACATTCGTAGATCAAAACAACGATGAAAAAAATACAAATGTTGCGAAGTCATATCAAAAACATACTCACATGACTACGTTTAACACAGGTTATCCTAGAACTCATCATCCTCAATCTATTTTTAGTGGCTGCGTTATGATTGAAAATGGATTGTATGTGTTGTTTGAAGATTTTTGTTATACTGGTAGTGGATGTATGGAACCAAAATCTTCAAATTATGACTGGAAAGCCGTAACAGACGATGATTCTTGTAAATATCAATTTGGTAGCAGTTATGTGTCTAATAAAATAAAGGGAGGTCGTTTCCATGTCATTCCGGCTACGTGGTCTACTGGCGAAATAGACAGTGAATTAGCAATATATAATTACGATACAAGTTACGATATACATGTACAAGGTACAGATGCTTTTGGGGAATCGCAGCCGCAGCAGTACAACGGTCAACCACCTGGTTTAAAGCGCTTTTCAGAAGCTAATAAATCGATTTTTACAACTGACGGATATAATACTCCAATTTTTGGATATAACATGTCAGGAGTTGGACAAAAAAGATGTTCTGAGAGTGTTGCTATTTCAGGTTCGTATTTGACTAGCTCGACAGGCCACAATAGGTATCATTATAGGTTAGTTAACAATAGGCTTAGTAATTCTTCCCCTCACAAATATAGCGCTTCTTTATACGGAACGTTTGGAATTGCTGAGACAGCTGGTTATGGTCCGATAGGATGGACAACTATAACAGGTAGTTATCCTTTTACTTCGGCGCCAACTATGACTACACTTACTACTTCGTATACAGGCACTTCCGAACTTAACGTTTCAATAGATGCTACAGGTTCTGCTACAGCTTCAGGTCTCCACACGTATAAAACAAGCGCATTGGCTAATGTATCATATTTAGATGTTTCAGAAAGAGTACCTCCACATTTAGGTGCTTTAAACAATTTAGGAGATTTAAACGGAACTGCTTTTCCAAACTTACGATATTTAAGCTGTACAGTTGGACCTGCTGGACCGACTTCGTTAGACTTTACAACGCTTAAGCAACTGCAACATCTTCATATAGAACCTTGTCGCAATCTGGAAGAATTAGATATTTCAACAAATAGAAATTTGAGAACAATAAAATTAATAGATAGTTGTAGTATTGGCGGTTCGCTATCAAAATTTCATATAAAAAGCGCATGTAAGATTGAAAGCATAAGACTTGAAAATTGCTTTACAACTTCGTCATCAGCTGCCTTTGACATGGAATTGTATGGCGCAGGAGAATTGCGAGATCTTACAGTAATAGGTGGCTCTTTAACAACGTTAGATTTAAGTAGAAATAACAAGTTACAAAACGTTATAATAACTGAAAATAACATACGACAGCTAGACGTAAGTTGTGCAGGTTTTAATCTTAGATCATTGTTTTTAGCATCAACACAAATCGTAAGTATGAGCTTATATAAAAATACCGCCTTGCAAGCTCTGTCTTTGGCAAATACTCTAGTAACAGCTCCTGTAAATTTATCGGGGCAAGAGGATACGGTGAAGAGTTTATCTTATAAAAATTGCAACATAACATCCTTTGGGCAAGGTTACTCCTGTCCGATCAACCTAATAGATTTAGAACTTACTGGTAATCCAAACATTACTTCAATTAGTATATCGGACAGAGGCAGATTCGTAAAAAACCTGTTTGCTGGCGACTGTCCATCTTTAACGTCTTTTACATATCCTAACCAAGTATATAATAATCTTAGGAACGTAGCTCTATATAATACAAATAATCCACTTAGAGCAACAAGTGGGTGGGTTGGACAGGACAAGATAGAAGTATTAAATATGCAAAATGCTCAGATGACTAAGAGTATAGCTTGGCCTTCTGAGTCTAAGTGGATTAATGTAAGTGACAATAAAATGACTGCTGACGGCAGCCTAAACTTTAGATCGTGTTCTAAACTTGAACACATTGAAATCGAAAGATGCCTTGTCGACAACTTACAATTAGTTGCGGCATCTCCTGGAGGAGGATTTACTAGTTCATTAAAACACATCTTAGCTGCAGAAAATGCATTAAATGCGTTCGCTACTGCTAGTGTTATTGATAATTCTGGTTCTACAATAGTAGCGCAATATGTTGTACAAGCAGGTGCAGATACAATATACAATTTAAACAGAGATTTAGGTTTTTGTGGTGGTGTACAAATATTGGATGTTTCAGATCAGGTTAGTACCAACGCAGATCCATTCGTATATTTAGATTTACGAGAACAAAAAGATTTAAGAGTGCTTGATGCATCGGGTAATATTCATTTAAAAGCTATTCGTTTCGATAGCCACAGTTTGCAGAAATTGGGTGCTACCGACGTCAGTCAATTTGGTAACGGAGCTGCTGCTAGATCAATGACAATTGACGTATCGGATTGTGATCAGTTTACTCATTTTATTGTATCGCATGAAAAAGAATCTCAGTCTATAGATCTTCTACAGGCGCAGGGATTTATTAACCCTCATTCTGACGATGGGCAAAATTGGAAAATTTGCATTATGCCGGAATAAAAATGTTTATTAGGATTTCTATATGTCGTAATTTTTTGTTATATTAGATCTATGGAACTACGACAAGAGCACAAAGACAAAGTATACAATGTAATAAATGGTTGTACTAACGAGAAGCAACTTAAAGCTGCTATAAACTATATAACTTTGTTTACAACAAGATATGAGCTAGATCCGCAAAGCTGTTTCATTCGTTCCCTTATAGGATTATACAATTTAAAAATGAACCAATTACAAGAGAGAGATTAATATGTGGATTACAACTACAACATTTGAAGGAACATCGTTCGAATACATTATGACACATTGTCATTAAACTTTGTCATATTGTCATATCATTTATTTCTTTTTTAAACTTGTATTTAGTATATTAGTTCTATAATTAAATCAATAAATACTATGAAAAAACAAATCTCCAACTTCACAATCAAGGCTGACATCAATCTATCTCTAATAACTGTACACAAGGACGGAGAATTAGTAAAAGGAATTTCTTGCAATCCAAGCGAACTAGAAGAAAAATTCGACAAGATCACAAAGTCTGTTGTAAAGCACGTAGAAAACTGTTAATAACTTTTTGAAATTAGGTTGCTATATGTTTCCTTTTATCAACTATTAGTAGTATATTAGTTCTATAATTAAATCAATAAACAATATGAATATACAATCTTCAAATTTCTGGATAAACGATGACAGCAATATCGATGTCCTAACAGGTGAACTTCTTGGCTCCGGCAAAGACTACCATAAAATAACTGCTACATTAAGAGCAATATCTAACTTTGTTAATATAGTTACTGGCGAAAACATACCGGTTACTTATTCTACTAAGGACGAATCTTATACTGATGGCGAAATGGTTGTTTTATCTTCTAACATTAAAGATAAAGATTTCGATCCTACTGTTGGTTTAGCTCTTCACGAAGGTTCGCATATTAAACTAACTGATTTCGATGTTCTTAAGAATCTCGTTATCAATCCTTATGGTAGAATTCCTAAGCATATCTTACACACTATAGCTAATAGGTTGGTGCCAGGATGCGCTAACGCTAATGGCGAAATGAGTGCTGCTGTTGAGGCGGATGCTATTAATTATATTTTACCAAAAGTTAAAAACCTATTAAATATTGTAGAAGATAGAAGAATTGATAATTTCATTTACAAATCAGCTCCTGGCTATAGAGGATATTATCAAGCTATGTATGATAAGTATTTCAATTCAGCAGCTATAGATAAAGGATTAATATCTAATGAATGTAGGACAGAGGATTGGAATTCTTACATGTTTAGGTTGTGCAACATTACAAATCCTAATAGAGATCTAAATGCTCTTAGAGGATTAAAACAAATATGGAAAGTATTAGATTTAAAAAACATATCAAGACTTAAAACAACAGGCGCTGCATTAAATATTGCTTTCGATATATTTGAAATAATTGAATCTAACATTGAGTATAAAAAGCCTGAAGATAATGACGAGCTTGGAGATGCTGAAGAAACTAAAGACGGTAATTCAAGCCGTGATGGTGGTGGGGTTGAAGGTGATGGAGATGAATCTTCAGCTGCTAACAAAGCTCCTGAATTAAGCAGTCATGAAAAGACAAGGTTAGGTAAAGCTATTGAAAAGCAAAAAGAATTTGTTGATGGAAACATTAAAAAATCTAAGATGTCTAAGAAGGACAAACGAATGGTTGAAGCTACTAAATCTTCAGGTGCTCACACTAAGCAAGTTGGTGCTGGACTGATTCAATCTTCTTGGCATGGCAATATAAAATCTAAAGGTACAAGTTGCTTGGTTGTCAAAAATGTTACCAAACAACTTATAGATGCTGGACTTTACAACACTGCTAATATACATAATAGAGATACAACTCAGGAAACAATAGCTGATGGATTAAGGTTAGGTAGGCAATTAGGTAGAAAGCTTCAAGTTAGAAACGACGAAAACTCTTTAAAATACAATAGATTACGCAAAGGAAATATTGATAAAAGAATGATAGCTTCTCTTGGATTTGGAAACGAACAAGTCTTTAGCCAAATATTTATAGACAAGTTTAAACCTATGGATTTACACATTTCTATAGACGCTTCTGGTTCTATGCATGGTTCAAAATGGAGGGAATCACAAAAACTAGCTATCGCTATTGCTATGGCAGGTTCTATGGTTCAAAATCTAAATGTTGTAATATCATATAGAGCTACCGAACATATAGGTAACAAACTTACCCCTGCAATATTTGTTGCTTACGATTCTAAAAAAGATAAAATATCTAAGATACGCACTGTGTTTGGTTCAATAGGTTGCCCAGGTACAACACCGGAAGGATTATGTTTTGAAGCTATTGCTAGTTCAATCATTCCAGCTACATCAGATACTGAAAGTTATTTCTTAAATATATCAGATGGCGCACCATACTTTGAAAACAGTGAATTACGTTACTGGGGCAAGTTTGCTGTAAATCATACAAGAGAACAAATAAAGAAAATGAAAGCTAATGGCGTAAAGGTGCTCTCATACTTTATAACTTCAGATACTGGTTACTCTTCAAACAAGGTCGATTTCAATAGGATGTATGGTTCCGATGCAGAATACATAAACACTAATAAAGTAAATCAATTAGCTAAATCATTAAACAATAAATTTTTAATCAAATAAAACTATGAAAATACTATTATACATTCCTATCAAGGATGCACTTGCAGGACAGGTAGATCCTAACAACTATTCATTGCATACAAATATTAATAATATAAACGAGCTAGTTCAAGTCTCTATAACTTCTGACGAATTTGCTAGATTAAATGACTTTGAATGTTGCAATGAATATAAGGCTTGTAGCTGCAAACCAGAAATCAATGAGCTAGAAACTAGAATACACGAAGAATCTCAATCGCTTACAGGTGGTGATTTTTCAAATTGGCACTATAACTTAACAGCTGAAGAGAAGGCTGCTTACAAAAACATTTATGGACATTAATAATATAGAACAAAAGAGACAGATATTCGGTAAAATGAAAAGATCTGTGAGGAAAAGATATAAGGGTTGTGAACTTGTGTTTGCCGATAATAGATATACCATTCAAGTTGATGGTAAAAACGTTATAACTCCTGAATGGGAAAGTTTGGTTACAGCTAACAGTGTTTATGAAGCTTGGAAGAACGCTTATATATGCGAACACTGGGATAGACAAAAGTTCAAAGGTAATAAAATAATTGGAAACACAATAACAAATATGGTAGGTAATTCTTCGTCACTACCGCGAGTAGAATCTTATGAATATCATGAGGATTCAACTGAAATACAAGACGAAGACAATTTAATTTAAAAAGAATAAATTATGTATTATGTAGCAAAAGTAACGTTGACGGAAGAAGTCGACACGAAGAACGGAACTAGAGAAACTAAGCACAGATATCAGTATTTGGTTGAAGCGTTATCCGTAACAGAAGCAGAAGCAAAAATGACAAAGGATATGGAAGGTACTGTAGCTGATTGGGAAATCACCGGTATACACCAATCGCTAATTGTTGACGTCGTTAACTAAATATTATATTATGAGAGAAGATTATACAGCATTAAATGAGTTCGTAGAGGAAATGAAAACTACTACAAAGACTAACGCTAAGCGGGAAATTGTTGCAAAATGGAAAAACAACGATTTCGTTAAAAGCTGCCTATGTTACACATTAAGTGCATTTAAGAAGTATCACGTATCAAGCTCTAATCTCATGAAGAATTCTGAATTGCGTTATGGGTCCTATGATAACTTGTTTGTATTGCTTGATGATTTAAGTAATAGAGTTATCACTGGGCACGATGCGATCGGAGCTATTAATAGTTATGTTGAAAAGCTAGACGAACAATACAAATATCTAGTGTATAACATATTAGATAGAAGTTTAGAGATAAGAGCAAACGCTAAGCTTATCAATAAGGAAATCCCTGGGTTGATTCGTATGTTTGAAGTGGCGCTTGCTAAAGCCTATGATCCGAAATACGTTGATTGCGAAATACACACTTGGTTGGCATCAAGAAAATTAGATGGCGTTAGGTGCGTTGCAATATGCGATGAGAACAAAGACATAAAATTATATTCTAGACAAGGTAAGATATTTGAAACATTAGGCAAGGTTATACAAGATTTGCAAATTATAATGAAGCCTAATACTGTACTTGATGGAGAGCTCTGTATTTTAGATAGCGAAGGTAACGAAGATTTCCAAAGTATAATGAAAGAAATTAGAAGGAAAGATCATACGATTTCAAATCCTATGTATTTAGTATTCGACAGTTTAACGTTAGCAGAATTCAATACAGGTACAAGCTGCAGAACTCTTTCTGAAAGGAACGATACAATATACGATTCTGATTATGTTCAGTCGTTAGAATTTGATACGGTTACAGATCTTAAGCATATACAAGATCTTATCGACGAAGCCGAGGAATTTGGTTACGAAGGTATCATGCTTAGAAGAGATACTGTATATAAGGGTAAACGTTCTAACGATATATTAAAGGTCAAGAAATTTCATGATGCAGAATATATTGTAAAAGATCTAGACTTTGCCACACATAGAATTATAGAAGACGGAGTTGAATTTAAGAAGGAAATGCTGGCTCAAATTTATATAACGCATAAAGGTAATAGAGTTGGAGTTGGTTCTGGGTTTTCAAAAGAACAAAGGAAATATTACTTCGATAACAAAGAAGAGTTAATAGGTAAAACTGTTACTGTGCAATACTTCGAGGAATCTATGAATCAGGAAGGAGAATATTCACTTAGATTTCCTGTTGTTAAAACTATCTACGATAATGGTAGAGACTGTTAGACTATATCCAAATGAATATAATACGGTCGATTCTGTACAAACTATATCCCTATGAATATAGCGACTGTTAATAACTTTTGAAAAATAAGTTAAAATAAGTGCTCAAAAGTTTGTTATTGTCAATAGTTTTTTGTATATTAGTACTATAATTAAAACAAACAACACATGGACATTTATCAGCAAACAAACATCGAAATCAATTTCTCTAAGGGAATGGATATTACACCAATTGTAGTTTTCGAAGGAGTGGAGATGGAACAACCATCCAGTCTCCAAACGTTTAACAAGAGCACTCACGAGATAGAGGAGGTTCTTAATTTTATTAACGACTGGGAAAACTCAGGTTGCGATGTGTTTGTATAAAGATTAAAAAAATGACAAAAATAATTAGAATATTAGAAGTACCTTTGTTAATGCTAGTAATAGCAATAGGATCGTACAGTGAAGGTAGCTTCAAAACAGCAGCTGCATTGTTAGCTGTATCAATAACTAGGCTAATCGTTAACACAATGACAGACGATTCAATTTACAAAAATTTAAAAAAATAATATGGAAAAGGTAGTAATAGTATTTGGTATGTCGTTCGTAGGAATGATATTGATATGCTTGTGTTGGACCGTGCTTGAATATATATTTAAAGCAAATATGCCAAAAAACAAGTTAGAAGAAAATATGAAAGAATTTGATAAGAACAATAAAATATGAATCAAGGTAAAAGAAAACAACAAATACAAGACAGTGAAAAATATCTGTTTTACGTATTTAGTGTAATGACAATATTGATAATAGGTATTGCGATTGGAAGAATAATATAAAATAATAATAATGAATAGACAAGAATTAAAGACCATGTTTTTAAATATGGCACCAGTAGCTCGAAAAGAGGTAAGAGAAATAATAGTTACAATGGATAAGTACGAAGGTAGAAAAGGTCAAGGTACTGTACAGATCCTTAGTGATGGACCAGATGGTTACTCTTCGTTCAAGACTCATCAAGAGGATCCTGTGCAATACGCTCTAGATAGAATTGAGGAAAGCGTTGGTGAGTATCAAGATCTAACAGATCATAAACTAATAATAAAATAATGAATAAAACTGATAAAATTGTAGGAGTAGGTGTATCTTGGACAACGGTTTTAGTCATGATATTTATTGTGTTAAAAGTAATGGGCTTAACAGATATTAGTTGGCTGTGGGTATTTAGTCCTTGGTGGTTATCATTTGCATTAGGATTATTTTTAATTAGTTTAATTGCTGTATTGGCATTTTTACTAGATAACAAATAGACATGAGTTTAATAACAAACGAAATAACAAAACCGTTCGATAGGTTATTCTTTCTAGGAGATACGCATGGTAAGAACAAACAAATTGCATCTCATTTAATGAAAGGAAAAGCAGATAGGTTAGAGCGCAAGATGGTAGTACATGTAGGCGATTTCGGTATAGGATTTATGTCAGACATACGAGAAGAAATACGCAAACTAGACATATTGAATACTAGTTTGGTAGAACAAAATATATGGTTATACATAATTAGAGGTAACCACGACGATCCAAGTTGGTTTGATGGTACTCCTATTTTTACAAGCAACATAGTTTTCGTAAGAGATCATACTTTGTTTACCGTAGCTCTGAAAGATAGAACTAAGCCTGTGAAAATATATTGTAATGGAGGAGCAGTTAGCATAGACAGGATAAGAGGTAAAAATTGGAAAGATGAGAAATTTACATGTCCTAGCGATATTGAATTACTAGAAATACCTACAGATTTAGATGTTATAGTTACTCACAATAGACCGCTAGGTTGTCACCCTACTGTATACAATGATGCTGTTATGAGATGGTGCACTTTAGATAACGAATTAGATTTTGATTTAAGAAAAGAGCAAGTTGAAATGAAACGTATGTTCGATAGCATAAGAAAGCACAACGACGTTAGAAACAATATTTTGCATTACTTTGGACACTATCATTGGAGTCACAAAGAACGCATTGGTGATATAGCTCACATAACATTGGCGAAAGCTGAACTAGCAGAATTTACATGTTAGATAGCGACATAAAAGAATTATTAGATAGAGGTTGGTGGGTATCAGTAACGCCAGTAAACGTCGGCGGTAAGTGGAAGTTCACTTGTGGTGTTTACAAAAAATATAAAAAATCTGGTAACTGGGTTACTGACAATTGCAAATCGTTTGCAAACCCACAAAGGTGTTACGATTGGGCACTAAAACAAATTGAAAAAGATGTTTAATCAAATACTTAATACAGGCAAAGATATTTTCGTAATGAAAAGAGTAATACGAGAAGACAGGTTGAAAAACCCAGACATGGAAATACTTAAAAAATTATATCGTGCCGAAGTATTATTTAGAAGCGAAGGCTTACTATATTTCTGTAACAAGATAGATTACGTAGAATACGAAGAACAAATAAAAAAAGAGAAAAAGAAAAATGAGTAAAGGATTACTAACAGAATACGATTACAAAGACGATACTAATAGAACATATCAGATCATTAGAGAATATGCAAATGGTGACGCTACAGTGTTAAACGATGGTTTAGGACAAACTATGGAAATTAAAGGATTGAACAACGCAATGAATTTTGCTACAACGTTAAACGAAAATGCAAAGGGGTGTATATACAAAGTGAGAACAACATGAATCTAGATATAACATGGTCTTTAAATGCGTTCAGCTGGTGGATAAGAATTACGTTATTAGAATTTGACGTAGATAAACAGTGGGGATGTTGCCTTGGTATATTTAGGATAGCATTAAATAATGATGATGGAAGGGAATTCGAAAGAAGTTTACTGTTTGTTAATAATACTACATACATGACTAGATTCGATTTAATATTTTTAAAACTAAAAGAGAAATACAAATGATAGCAAGAGCAGGAGACAGAGTAATGGTTGATTACAATACATTGCAAAAAAGACCAGACGGTAGACGAGGAATTGGAGGAGTATTATGTTTATACGGAATGAAGCGATTAGATTGTATAGTAGTTTCAGCAAATACTGATAGAGTTACATTGAGTCCAAAAGGAGTTGTGTATACAATATCTGTTAAGCAAGGCGTTTGTATGAAATACGACAAAAATAATAATTCTTTAGGAGGCGTTGGAAATAGCATGTACGACAACGAACCTACTGAATAAACGTATGACACATTGTCATTAAAAGCGCCTACATTGTCATATCAATTGTTTCATATTGTCACTTGTATTTAGTATATTAGTACTATAATTAAATCAATAAACACAATCAATATGCCAAATTTAACAGAAAAAGAAGAAAACATGCTAATCGCAATCGATAACTGCTCAGCTAAAAACGAACCGGGATTCTCCGAGTTCTTAGATGACGATGTAAAAACCAAGAGTAGGGCAGGGGTTGTTTCTTCTTTGTTAAAAAAAGATTTTGTTTACGATAGCTACAAAAACTCAGACGGTACAAACTTCATCGTAGATGGTAAAGAAATTTCTATGTTTGTTATCACAGACGAAGGCATCGATGCTCTTAGGAGCAAAGGTCATGTAATCGAATCATTCAATAATAATTAATAAATAAAATATGTTAAATCCACAACAAAACACTGCTGAGTTAACTAGACTCTTCAAACAATATTGCGCTAATAAGATAGACGAAAAAGGATATATAATTACGGGATATGAAAAAGAAATTGCAAATCATACTGAGCACCATGCCAGTTATATAAGACACAACAATGCTGATCAAGATTTTGTAGATCATTCAATCAAAGCATTGGACAAATTACTATTCGAAATAAACAAGGTCGCTGTATCAGATAACTTTGATTCAGAATTCGCATCCAGTTCTTGGATCGGCTGTTAACAACTTGTTAATAACTAATGGAAATAAACCGCTAAACCGTTTCCTTTTTTAAACAATAAGTTGTATATTAGTACTATAATTAAATAAATAACCAATAACAATTAACTATGCAAAAAGTAACAAAGTATTTTCTTAAACCAATTAGCTCAACTGAGGCACAAGATTTAAGAGGGAATGTATTCCATCACCCACAATGTAAAGAATGGAAAGCTAAATTCGCAATCGCGTTTAAATTAAACAGAACTATCGTGGTAGTTATGGACGGACCAAGCATTAAGAAAATGCATTTAACTTTAAAGGTAAATCCTGATGTATTACCTGTACCTGCTCTTCCAAACGATTACATTAAAAACAATGAAACTCTTAGCAGCGTTCCTGCTGATCAATTAGAAGTTATGAATTTCATACAGAATTCACCAGACCTTAAGCCTGCTCTATTAAAGATGACAGAACTTAAATGGAAATTCTTAATTAGATCAGCTATGCGTGGTAAAAATATTATGATGACCGGTCCTTCTGGTTGTGGTAAAACTATGGCATCTAAATCTTTGGTAAAAGCATTAAAACGCCCAGATTTCTACTTTAATCTTGGTGCTACACAAGATCCACGTTCTACTCTTATTGGTAATACACACTTTAACAAAGAGGACGGTACGTATTTCAATGAAGCTTTATTTGTTAAAGCTATTCAAACAGAAAATGCAGTTATATTACTAGACGAATTATCTCGTGCTCATCCTGATGCTCACAATATCTTAATGACAGTATTGGACGAAGGTCAACGTTACTTAAGGCTTGATGAGGCTAAAGGTTCACCAACAATTAAAGTTGCCAAAGGCGTTACATTTATCGCTACTGCTAATATAGGTAATGAATATACGGCAACAAGAGTTATGGATAGAGCATTGGTTGATAGATTTATCACTGTTGAAATGGACACATTAAACAAGGAACAGGAAATAGAATTGTTAAACGAATTATATCCTAACGTAGAAAATGCTTTGATTGATTCAGTTGCTGATATTGTATCTAGCACTAGAATAGAATTAGGTACTGAAGATCCTAGGATCTCAACACATATATCAACAAGACATTCTGTTGAAATGGTATCGCTATTATATGATGGATTTAAAATAGAGGAAGCTGCAGAGGTTTGTATTTACCCTCAGTACGATCAATCAGGTGGACTAGATTCTGAAAGAACCTTTGTTAAACAACTGGTTCAAAAACATGTTCATGTTGAAGGTATAACAGATCAACAATACGAAGACGAAACTGTTGTTGAAGACCCTGCAGACGTGAGTTACGCAACTGCTAACTAAAACAAATATACGTTGGAGGGAGGGTTGCTCTCTCCTTCGTTTTCTTACCAAATTAAAAATAATTAAAAAAAATAAAGATGACTGAAACTAGATTACAAGAATTGCAAACTGAAATTGCTAGATTACAAGAAATTGACAACAAGGTAACTGAAAGAGTTGACGCTGAGTTCAAAGAACAAGCAAAGATTGCAGAAGAATTGACAGAAGATGAGTGGTGCCACTATTCAGGAATGCCATCACCGGAAGCATATCAAATAGAATGTTCGGCAGCGTTAGACAACGAATGGGCTAACGAATCTATATAACATGAAGGAATTAACTCATGTAGCTTCTAAAAATTTAAAGTATTATGTATACGCATTGATCTGTAGCAAAACAGATAAGTATGCTTACATCGGTAAAGGTAACAAGAACAGAATTTACAGTCATAGAAACGATATGGATAAATCAGATTCTCGTAAAAATACTTGGCTTAAATCAAACGAATTCTACGAGTTTATATTTTCTTCACATGGTACTTCTAAAAGTGCTTTCGAAGCCGAAGCTATGATGATGAGTTTTTTAGGCAAACACCCTGGGTTAGTTATTGATGATGGATTACTAAATGCTACAAAAGGACATCACGAAATAATGATGCCAGCAGAAAGATATGAGAAACTATACGGGGCAGACGGAGAATTCGACACAGAAAAGATGAGGACTCTATTTGAAAAAGAAGATAGAGCAGGTGCGATACTTAATATCTTGCATACTGCAAATGAATTGAACGATACTAAAACCACTTATAGAGAGATGGCTACGGGTTATAAGAGGGCGAACAAAGCGCGGTTGCATTCAACAACAGAAATATTCATTAGATATAAAGGAATCATTGTAGAACATTGGAAAGATGTTAAGTGGCTTATGGATCCATACGCAGGTAGCGTTTGGTTTGGTACAAAGGTTGAATCTGAATACGTTAAGACAAATATCGTAGGTCCTACTAGACACTCTCAGGCCTCCGTATGTTATTTAGGTATGCCGTGGAGCTATCAAGGAAATAAGCCAAAACAAAAACAGAAAATAAGTGCTCAATAATTTCCTATTGTCATTTATATTTAGTATATTAGATAAGTAATAATAAAAACAACAACTCACATGAGTAAAACAATTTTTGTCGATATGGATGGCGTAGTTGCCGACTTCGAAAAAGCAATGGGTAAACACCCACTCAATGGCCAAGACGGATTCAGGCCAGATTTAAAACTAGATTTCTTACAGTTCGAACCTATGGAAGGTGCAATAGAAGGCGTTGACGCTTTGCAAAATATGGGACACGAAGTATACTTTGCTTCAACAGCTCCTTGGAGTAATCCTGATGCTTGGAAAGCAAAGCGACTATGGGTTGCTAAATACTTTCCTTCTATGTATAAACGATTAATACTTACGCATAGAAAAGATCTTCTTATGGGCGATTACTTAATCGACGATAGAACAGCTAACGGCGCAGGGGAATTTAAAGGTAAACTTATTAAGTTTAATCCTGACACCACTAACTGGAAATGGATTGTTAAAAACATACACGCTATATAATGGGATTCAATAAAAGATATATAAACAAACAATCTGTATTAGGTTGGTATAAACATGGGGGTTCTAAACAAGTTCATGATATGTATGTTAAGGCAGATGTTTTAATACTAAGTGGTTCTGTTGCAGAAGACATAGAATTAATAATTTACAACACGTCTAAAGTTAATACTAGATTAAAACTTATCGATGATTATTTCGATACAAAATTAAATAATACAAACTCAATTAATAACTAAAAAAAGGAAAAGAACATGGCACAAAAACACATCAATCAAGATTACAAAAGAGGAATGAGTACTACTAAAGTTGATCCAGCAAAATACGGAAAACATTGGGCAGGTATAGAATTTCAATTAGCTACTGGTGCAAAATCTAAACAACCTACAGCACCTGCGACACAACCAATTGTTGGATCTTTGGTAATCGGAAACACAGTAGTAGAATTAACTTTTTCAGAAACTAATAAAATAATTACTGAAATTGTACAGGGTCAGCAGGCTTACAATACTGCTAAAAAATTAGGTCAACTAGAATCAGGAATGGAAACTTACAGAGGATAAAAACATGGAAATACTTACATTTATATTAGGACTCCTTATAGGAGCAATAACAGGAGCATATTTAGTTTACAAACAAAGTAAACAGTTAAACGACTCATTTTTAGATAAACTTTTAGTTAATAGTTTGCTTAAAGACGCTTTAAAAGAAAGTGAAAAGAAAATAACTAAAAAGGCTAAGAAATAGGTACAGTGATTTGATATTTATAACTATATATCGCAATACTGGCCTAAAAGAGTACGGTCGTTAAATAACTCGGTGGTGGGGGTATAACTTAAAAAATTTATTATGAAAGCAGATTTAAACATAGAGGACGAAATATTTGAAACAACTTATCAGATTGTTATAGGAGATATGAGCGTAGAAATGTTATTGAATAAAAAGCCTACTACTAAATTGTTATACAACCCGTTTGATTTAACGCACAAAGAGTTTTTACATTTAATAGATAATCTTATAGATCATTATATATACAAAGAAGAATATTTGAAATGTGCAAAACTAAGAGATATTAAAGCCGATGATGATGGTCGCGATAATATAATAAACGATATAATTTTAGATACTTACGAAGAAGATTACGAATTTCAACCTGAAACAGAACCCGAAATATCTCCTTTAGGTACGTTGATAGATACAATGAAAAATATTAATCCTAAGTTGTTTTCTGATGGGTTTAAAAATTATATAAAAAGCGAATCTATAGACGACATAACAGACGCAGAAATGTGGGCTATTATGAGTGCTGAGGACAAGGGTATATTTAAAGATTCATTTGCAGATTTTTATAAATGGGTTTCTGGTTTGTCTGAACCTATACGCGACGTATATATAGATCGTTTGTTAGACGATAAATCTTTGATACCTGAAGACAATATTGCTGACAAAATGAAAGAAGAATATTTAGACGACGATATTGATTTTACAGAAGACGGAGAAGAAGTTGATTACGTTAACAATGTAGTAATATCTTTCTTGGACAAGTATACTGTTATGAGTCACACAAATCTTATAAAATTAAAAGAAATAAAAGCATCATTAATCATGCATGGTATATTAGATATAGAATTAAGGAAAAAGGGAGAAGTTCACAGTCTTGTGTATAAGTCTTCTCAAAAACCTCATCCACCTAATTTGAACTAATGAAGCGATCTATATTTCCTTACATCATTGCACTTACTGCTTTGTCAGTATCGGCTTCTGCAGCATTATATTCTGTAATAGGTTTGTCTAAACTATTTGCAGGTGCAGCTACTCAAGTTATGGTTATGGCAGGATCATTAGAATTCGCTAAATTGGTTGTAGCATCTATACTATACCAATACTGGAATAGAACAAATATCTTTGTTAAAAGCTATTTAGTTATTGCTCTGTTAGTTTTAATAACGATCACATCTGGCGGTATATATGGTTATCTATCTGGAGCATATCAATCCACCTCAGCGCAATCTGAATTAATGGATAAAAATTTGGCTATCTTAACTACAAAGCAAGATCGCTTTATTGTACGTAATGCAGAAGAAAAAGAAAACATAAAATATTATACAGAAGCTTTAGGAAATCCTACTAAAATACAATATGTAGATAGAGAATCGGGAATATTAGTTACTACATCTTCAAGTAGACAGCGTAAATTAATGGAGAAAGAATTAAGCGAAGCCAAAGAAACAAGAACAATGTTAGAAGACAGTATATCAAAATACGATATTCTAATATTAAATATGGAAACAAATAACGAAAGCCAGAGCGAACTAGGACCACTTAAGTATATGGCTGAATTAACAGGTAAACCTATGAATACTGTGGTCAATTGGTTTATGTTGCTTATAATATTTGTATTCGACCCACTCGCAATTATGTTAGTCATAATAGCAAATCAAGCTTTTTCAAACTTAAACGCACCCGAAGAAGAGCCGTTTCATTTACAGGACGAGCAATTAAACAGATTGCAATTAGCTGAAAAGAAGATAGATTCTATGAATTCTACGTTCAGTAACATTAAAAACAAAGTAAAAGGCAAAACTAAAACAAACATATACGGCCAAAAAAGCTAAATTGTTAATAACTTTTGAAAATTAACTGAAAATAAGTGCTTAAAAGTTTGTTATTGTCACTTGTTTTTTGTATATTTACTATGTAATAATCATTAAAACAAACAAACACATGAAACAAAAAATTCTAAACAGACGAACATTAACTGATGCAAAACGAATTCTTAAAGAAGTTGGCATTCTACACTTGGTAACTGTATCTATTGAAGATCAGCAAACAGAAGAAGGTAAACACATTAGCGTACTAGCTGGTAGCTACGAAGATGTTTATGGCAATTCAGTTCACACTGAAACAATTGGCTTATTATCTCACGGAGAAAACATAGCTAGACTATTTACAATGTTTTTCACACAAAGGATAGATTGGCTTAAAGCTCCTCACTCACAAAAAGCCGACGCTATGGATAAGGGTGTTCACCCAGCATTCTTCGTTGAAGAATATCTAAATAAGCAAGATGCGCCTGGGTTCGAAGGTACGTTACAAGCGTTAAATAACTTATACTAATATGGGACCAAAAATTGAGGATGGAAAGAAGAGAAAATTAATATGAAACAAGACGATAGAGCAATGTTAGGGTGTGTATTCCCATTAATATTATTTATGTTAGTGTGTGGATTGTGTATACTATGGCAGATTGCAGGCCTTATAAACTCATGGCTTTAACCAGAGAGTTTTTAATAAATAGAAAAAGTTGTTGTAACAACGGATGCAAGAACTGTCCGTATAAAATAAATAAACCAAATAAAATTATGAAAAAAGAAATAGTAGAATACGATTCGTACCATGCTAAAGGAAGTAAATGGAATCAAAATCCAGACATGAACTATAGATACATGGAATGTAAAAAATGTGGCAATTATTCAGTTACAGGCGAAGAGGCAACAGCAGTAACTTGTGCTGATTGCGTGAAGGATATGGTTGAACCACCAGTTATAGCGCGAAGACGTGATCCCGATGATATGAAACCTAAGGGATGGCATTTCATGAAAGAATATGTAGATAAACGAGGAAACGTATTCTATAGAGGTGTTGAACAACCAGATCTAAAAGGTACATTAAAAGAAACTATAATACAGATAAAAACTAAGTTAGGTAAAAAAGATAAAGAAAAATATAAGTGGTTGGCTGCCGGTAAAATTGGTATGTTAAAAAAGAAACTTAAAAAACAAAGATGGAAAAAAGATAAGTTAGCGGTTGAAAGGGAAATTAAATATTTTACTAGAATAGTTAAAGGTAGATTTCCTAAAGATTACTTAGAAAGATTGTACGAATAAATTTTTCTATGTCGTTAAAATTTGTTATATTTAGATATATTAAAAACTTTACCAGAGATAACAATGACACCGTACGATAAAATTACTTATGTAAGAACAACAACCTCTAGAGAAGCTCAAAAGATCGAATTCGATTTACCTAGAGATATGACAATACATGAATACAAAAGAATCTGTAAAAGATTGGCTTTGGCTTTAGGATATAGCAGCAATTCAGTTGTAGAAAACTTTGGTAAAGATGTAGACAAAGGAAACCCAGAACAAATTAAACTATTATTCGATTAATATGAAAACAAATCATTTACTTATACCGACATTCCTTGTTGTGACTACGGTCCTTGTCGGTTTAACAGCTTTAGTTTCACAGCGTACTTTTGAAATTAATGATTTACAAAAACAGTTGGAAAAACAAGCCGATAGCTTAAACTGCACTATCGATAGCTTAATACTAGAAATAGATACGTTAACATGGGAAAATGAAATATGGGACAATAATATCCTTAACAATTCTACCCATTTACTTTCAGCTATTATACGTGTTGAATCTAGCAATAACGATTCTGCTTATCACAAAGGAGAAGACGCAGTAGGTTGTTTACAAATTAGAAAGTGTATGGTGGACGACGTAAATAGAATATTAAAAACAAGAAGATTTCATTACAAAGACAGATGGAATCGTTATAAATCAATAGCTATGTTTGACGTGTATTGTAAACACTACGGTTTAGTTACAGCAGAAGAAATTTCAAGATGCTGGAACGGTGGACCAAGAGGTATGCAAAACGAAGCAACAGCAGGTTATTGGAAAAAAGTAAAGAATATATTATGATAGAAGCAGAACAAATAGGACAAAATTGGAATAGCTTGATTAAAGTTATTGATGATAACTTTGAAGGTGAAAGAAAAGACAAGCTTAAAGCGTTGTATACAGACTTTGAAGAAAGAATGATGATGGCACCTGCAAGTGGTATAGAACATTTTCATAATGCTTTTGGTGGTGGATACGTAGATCACGTACTGAGAGTTATTAAAGGCGCAAGTAAAGTATATGAAACTTGGCAAGATATGGGAAGTCCTTGCGATGGTTATACAAAAGAAGAACTTATGTTTGTAGCACTTAACCACGACTTAGGTAAAGTAGGTACAAAAGAACATGCTTACTATATACCGAACCCTAGCGATTGGCATAGAAAGAATCAAGGTGCAATATTCGATACTAACCCAGAGATAGATCACATGCCTGTGCAACATAGAAGTATTTGGTTGTTGAATCAATACGGCATTACTATGTCGAGCAATGAAATGATTGCTATAATGATTCATGATGGATTGTATGACGAAAGTAATTCTGTTTACTATAAACCTTATGGCAAAGGTAAACAACTAAAAACTAATCTTGCTCATATTATACATCAAGCAGATTTGATGGCAAGTAAAATAGAATATGAAATTTGGCTTAACAAAGTTGGTAGTAAAAAAACTACTATAAAGAAAGCGAATCCTCATGTTAAAGCAACGTTAAGTAGTGCAAACGATTCGGCTACTGATGTGTTTGCTAGTTTATTCGGAGATAAATAATGAATACGTTAGAAATAATAATAACAGTTTTATCAACGTTATTAGCAGCATCTTGGTTTGGATTATACAACATGTTAACTAAGTACGAAGATGCAGAAGATACTATATTAGAACTAGAAGACAAGTTGTTAGCCAATAAGAATGTAATGAAGAGCACGGTTGATAACATGAGAATAATAGATTCTAAGGGTGGTTTTGAAAGCGACGACGAAGTAGGCGGTGTGTTTGAAGCGCTTAAAAATGAAATTGAAAACTTAGATCATCAAGAGAACCTATGACACCAGTTGAAGATTTTTATAAAAACTTACCGCAATACGAAGTAGAGCTTGAGGAGTTACTTAATCCAAATATTAAGAGACGTGGTAGAAAGAGAAAGAACAAGATGTACTTTACTCCTATAACCGAAAAAGCTATTATAGCTTATAATACAGAGGAAGGAAAGATTAAACGCGATAGAGTATATAGCGAACATATACATTATGCACTATGGAAGCTGTCTCAAAATATTATAAATAGATTTAAGTTTCCTTATATGTATGGAACAACAGAAGATAAACAATATGAAGTTATAGGATTTATATTACAAAAGTTAGATAAGTATGCTGAAGATAAAGGTAGAGCTTTTTCATACTTTAGTATAGTTGCAAAAAACTATTGTATTCAAGCAAATAATAAAGCTTACGCAAAATTGATTTTAAGCAGTGATATAAATAAAGTTGATTCGCAAAGAAATTTGTTGAACGAGGAAAGTGAAAAAGATAGACAAGAAGAACTTTCAGATTTTGTAGACCTATTTATAATGCATTACGATAAAAAGATAGAAACAGCATTTAAAGATCAAGACGATAAAAAGATAGCGTATGCTATACTGGAGTTATTTAAACGCAGAGTTAATATAGAAAAATATAATAAAAAAGCCTTGTACCTTATGATTCGAGAAATGACAAACGAGAAGACAAAGGA